>Ga0157357_1000637_pt1 | contig 14793 bp, 15 predicted proteins | sample AttcapACBM1_FD_111485 | JGI IMG/M metagenome (GOLD analysis project Ga0157357, IMG submission 111485) | Fungus gardens microbial communities from leaf cutter ant in Botucatu, State of Sao Paulo, Brazil - Atta capiguara ACBM1 | ecosystem: Host-associated > Fungi > Mycelium > Unclassified ... | reverse complement strand
ATGCTTATTGATGCCATTGATATAAAATCTTGCATTGCTTTCAATGATGTTGGAGTTGTTTAGATTCATTGGGATGATAATCTGCTTTCTCAAAGGTCTCTTGTGTTATAAGACGAGTATGTGAACAGACTTTGGCTAGGGTTAGGGTTAGCTAGACATAGATAAGTAATTAATTATTAGTCTACAATGGAGGAAGAGCACATGACCTGGAAGTCATGTGATAGAAACTGGAATAGTCTAGAGCGGTCTGGAAAGACTTAAGGTCTAGAAGGATCAAGAGGAGTCTAGATTAGAGTTAGGGTTAGGGATGATGTCAAGAGACAAGGGTTTCTCATGGTGTACACATGGTGTGCACACGTATAGCGGAGATTAAGAATATGATGTCAGGGCACATGTAGGAAGCATGGTAGTCTTAAGGAAAACACATGTGGATGAGTAATAGGACATGAAGACGATGCATAGACATAAGAGCAGGTTAATATTGTTGTAGCACAGACCACATGTATTTATATAAATAGAGGAGCAATGCAGCGAGGGCTCCTTGTCGAGTTCTCTTGTAATCCCTACTATTAGATAGCCTACTGAGAGCTTTGCTGAAGTCAGCATATCACAAGTGCCGTTCTGGCGAGTGGTTGCTACAACATCTTGGTGGTCATTTTGATTTTCAGTTTGACCATACTTGATTTGTTGAGAACATTACCAACTTCAATAATTTTCTTGGGAGATAAAGTCAGAAAACTATCCTTGATGTAAATGATATCTTCAACATTGATTTTGAAAGTCTGAACATATGACTTTCTAATAGTAGTTGTAGTCAAATTATTTTCTTTTGACTTTAATGAGTTTTGAAGTAAGCTTATATTGGACTTTGGCATTGCTTTGGGAGTTTTAACAAAGCATTCTGATATACTTTGTCAAATTGATTTTTTATTATTATCAGCACTGAGCTTATTCCAGCCTAACTTGTAGATGTCAGAGTTTAAGATGGTGAACTCTAAATATTTTCTTTTCTTTTCTCATTTCTATTTTCTTTTTCTTTATTTTCTATTTTGGAAACTTAGAGTTAGAGGTTAGTATAACATTATGGTTATACTATTACAAAATGTCACATTACATGACTTGGTGTCACACATCTGTCACAGTTATAGTTACACAATCACATGTCACACTAGAAAGACATAAAATGTTCTGGAAAAATAATGTCATATAGCACATGTTGACCTTAAGGAGAACACATGGTCATTTAGAGTAGGCTAGGAGTAGAGTAGCATGACCATGGGGTTTTAGTATATAAGGTAACAATCCTGTATAGAGTTCTCCATCAAGTTCTCTTGTATTAACCCTAATACAAGGTTTTTCCTCTTGAATGACTCTAAGTTCTTGAGTTTGTAACAGTAAATGGCATTAATTAGGTACCATGTTGCAAAGCTGACTTCTACTAGATCAGGAAAGTCCTTTATTAGTTTATTACCTAAAGGGTGTTGTTTGATGAATGTCTCTATATACATAAGTAAGCATATAATGTTTTGAGCATCATAGCTCTGAAATTTGTCAACACCAAGTCAAGAAGTCAGAGTGAATACACCATCCCAAAGATCTAGGTTGGCTGGCTGGTTGTTATCATAAGGAGTGCTGAAGTTTCCAAAGTAGGTTCAGTGCTAGAAATAGAGCCATTATCTTGAGGCATAGACACATTTGAAGCAGTAGGTTGATTAGCTGCTGACATATTATTTTCTGCAGTTTGAACATGAGGACTGTGCAAGGAAGTTGTATTGACCACATCAATTCCTGCTGAATAAAAAGGAGGTTGAAGAAAGAGCATATTGTTAACAGTTCCAGAGGAAGACTTTAAAGTTCTCAACATTTCTGTTGTTGATTGAGAATCCACAGCCATGGATGATTCCTCAGCTATGGGATTTGCACACCATATACTGGCAGTTGGATTGTTAGAAGTGTCTGGGATGTCATCATACCAGAAATCCTTTTGAGGAGGGGTATCTCGAGAAGAAGAAGGGAAATAAGGGATGAAGGGCCCCTTCTTTTTGAAGCTAGAAGATTTGGATTTCATAGTGTTTTTGACTAGAGGTAAAGAATACAATGTATTCGCTATTATTCCTATGAGCGCTAACCACACAAGATGGTGGTAGGAGGAAAGAAGCGTGGCCGAAATCAATTACTTTAGAATTGTTCTTTTAGAAATAATTTATTATCAAATCAAATTCCTGACAATAACATATATATTTAAACATTATCAGAAACGTATTTTCTGATTGTGACATCTAGCTATCATCACATGGACAAATTAGATGACAGCTAGGAAGGTTACTTCATTTGGAACACCTGGGGTGAGGTAGAGCTAGAGACCACTGTTGACTGAAAACTGCTGTGCAAACATCATTTTGTTCATGCGTCAATTTGAGTTGAAGTTGTGGCTTGAGTGTAAGCGGATCTCGCAAGGTCCGCCCGGTCAAGCTGATTCCCGAGAATCAATATCAATGCAAGTAAGCACCTGACCTACTACGTCCTCAAGGCTACGAGCTTTCTACTACTAAATGTCTCATCCTGTGCGGATTCTAGACAATGCTTTGGATGCAGTCGGCAAGACACCTCTTATCCGGCTTGATAAGATTGCCCAGCTGCATGGATTGAAGTGTAACTTGCGTGAGTATCCGTGCAATTCTGACGTTTGGATTGTTTGTCGATTTTGTCGTGTAGTGGGAAAAGCCGAGTTTCTCTCTGTTGGGGGTTCGGTGAAAGATAGGATCGCAAAAGCTATGGTCGAGGCAGCTGAGAAGGACGGGACCTTGATCCCGGGTCAAAGCGTCGTTATTGAACCTACATCAGGCAATACAGGTTCATACACCCCTTCTCATTCGCCTATTGCGCATGTCGTTGATACATTTGTTACGCAGGGATTGGACTTGCTCTTGCATGCGCCATCAAGGTAGTGCATACCATATATTTGCATCCGTGAACATTAAAACTGCAGATAAGGGGTATTCAGTGATTATCACCCTGCCTACAAAGATGTCACTCGAGAAAGAGGCACTACTACGCGCACTCGGGGCCGAAGTCGTCCGAACACCCGTAGTTCCTTGGGATTCGCCCGAAAGTTTAATAGGTAGCATGTGGTATTTATATCGAGATATCCTCGTCACTGAATTCCTTCACGATTGTAGGTGTGGCACGGAGGTTAGAGAAGGAAATACCTGGAGGTATTATTTTGGATCAGTATCGTAACGTTTGTCTTTGAGATTTTTCTCCGTTTTACGTTGCGAGACTTTAACAATGCTTGGGACTTTTAGGTGAACAACCCTCTTGCCCATGAATGGACAACTGCGCCTGAGATCATCGAAGCTATTGTTTCGACACCATCGACGCCATCAAGACTTTCATCAGGAAAGGTTGACGTCATCGTCGCCGGTGCAGGTACCGGAGGAACGGTTACTGGTCTATCTCGAGCTGTCAAGAAACATAATAAGGACTGTATCGTGGTTGGCATCGATCCCGTAAGTAAATGAATTTTTAGAATCGGCCAGCAGATTAGGGGTGTCGACCAATTGTCCATAGAAAGGAAGCATCCTGGCTCTTCCGGAATCCCTCAACCTTGGAGGTGCCGGAAAGCCGTACGTAGTCGAAGGAATTGGGTATGATTTTATTCCGGATGTGTTAGTTCAGAAGGAGGTGACTACTTGGCTGAAGTCGGGTGATGATGAATCCTTCACTGGTGTTGAGCAGTTGATCAAAATGGAGGGCCTGTTGGTTGGTGGAAGCAGTGGTAGTGCATTGAGTGGTGCACTTCACTGGTTAAAGACCGAGGAGGGCTCAAAGGTTGCCACTACTCCTGGTAAGAATGTCGTAGTTATCCTTCCGGACAGGTGGGTGTTGGCAAGTTCCTCGACAGCCAGCATTGACTGCTCATGTAGCATTCGCAATTACATGAGCAAACCTTGGTTCCTTGATATGGCGATGGGGAACAAAACAACGCCTATGAGTAAAAAAATTGGTGAGATTTTAAGCAAGAAAGAAGCACCTGCTCGAGGCGAGGTCGAGCCAGGCCACCAGTAGAACAGGTGCGGTGGTTCAGCACCCAGGAGTCTGATCATGCCAGGTAGGACATGGCGTGGATTTCAAGCGCTAAATAACGACTGTTCAATACGTCCATCCCCTATTACATCGCACAACGGTTTGGAACTGGTCAAGTCAAGTGATGGTTCATAATTGTTTGAGAGAGATACATATCAATACAAAGCATGTAGGACAGTTGATAACCAGAGTGAACTCCACCAAACAGAAGTCCATCTTTCTCAGATACCACCCATCAACCTGCTGATTAGACAGACTGAGTTCGTTGCTTTTGGCCCTCACCAGAACCGATTACAGCACATAAGTTTGCTGCCCGGGCAGAAATAGGCCAGAAAATTATGCACAAATGAAAACAGAGAAAAGATACAATAGCATAATAGCATGCTCGTGGGTGAAAATAAGAAAGTAAGAAGCGGAAATTTTTTCGAGAAAACTCGCCTTGACAAGCAAGAATAAACAACGCGCCTCGGAGGTCAATCACCCGAATTTAAGTCAAACATCCAATCCATATAAACCTAGGTTATGAACGTCGATTGATTATACGACTGAAGGAATTTTATATTGTAACGCCAGTATTTCTGAACGGCAGAGAGCTGTTCGTGATATCGGTGTGTTGTGCGAAGGCATCAAAGGCCACCCTGACTTACTGTTTTCCAGTACGCTTGCCATGGCAAATCTGGGCGAGGTTTTGAAAAACTTGGAGAGTGCAAAAGTTACCGAACGACAAGAAGGACTCAGTGGGGTTCGGAGCGCTTTCTCAAAACCCTCTTTCCTCCGTACATTTCATCTCCATGAGGATGGACAAACAGAGGATAGAAATTGGACCCTCGTTTTCAATGCACTTTTTACAGTGGTCCGATTAGAGAAAGCAGAGTATGCAAAATCATTGACAAAAGGGACACAGCCTAAGCCTGCAGTAGTGAAACGACTGACCGATGCCGCGAGTACAGTGAGATGGTTGGTGGAGAGTGCTGTCATGTATCTTGGAAAAGATGCCATGGGACAAGTGTTGCACCATCTGAGGGATGGAATCATTCTTAGGATGGAACTTCTGACACCGATCGCTTTGGACTATGCGAAGGCTATTAAGTGTATCCTTGGTTTTAAACCACATTTGGAGCATATTGGTGACGGGGATTGGAATAGGCTTGTGGCCTTGGCATTTAATGTGGTATTGGAAGATCCTCCAAGGACGATCTTAGAGGACAATATGGACTGGGAGGCGGAATCTGGGGACGAATCGACGGCGCTTTCAGGAAAGAGGGAGGAAGAGGAGGAAGAGGAGGAAGAGGAAGAAGAAGAATTTCTTCCTACACAGGGGAAGAGAAAGCGCGGAAAGTCCAAAACGCTACCTACTATTGTGAGACCGAAGCTCAAGACCAGAAGCCCCAAAAATATAGGCTTGATTTCCGTTTCCCTTGAGCAAGTTGAGTTCGTAGCGATCCTTTCCATTCTACTCAGTTACGCGGGGGCACCTATCCTCTCTCCCGATGATCCTCGACTACCCCAAGCTATCTTCATACGTCTTCAACGATTCCTGAAGCTTTACCCTGCTGATTCGTCGCTGCTTCACGATTACCTGTTGGCACTTTCAGCTACCCTAGATCACTTGGCCCTCAATCACGTCAAGGACACGCAAAAATTTGCTCGCAGTATCTGGGATGATCTGATTGTACTGTGGAATACGAAAGATAAGAGGATAAAGGAGCACCTCATTCTTGTCATTCGTTCCCTTTTGTCCTATCTGACGGCGGATTTTGGCCTTAAATCTGTCCGGGACCCATACGACCAAGTAGGGGCTTTATGGAAGTTGTACAACACGCTTGAGGGGGAGGCAGCGCAGCGCAGGGGAGTTGAGGGTCTCAATCTGGACTCTCTGCGCCTTAGTGTCAGTCCCGAGGTGACAGGAGCTCAGACAACGGAGCCTTTTATTGCACACACGTTTCGCGCAGGATGGTCTTTTGATTCCGGTCAGGCGGTTTCTTGGGCTGTGCTCGAAACTCAAGCTGACTGTGCAGCTAAGGTATGTCAGATTTGGCTGCTTAAGCCGGCTTTCGTCGTCTTATACATGCCAAGTTATATGAACTCTCAGAGTCAATGAACAGCGGTGCGACACCTCTTCTTGTAAGAGGGGAAAAGAAGCGCAAAATAGACAATGGAATTACTTCTCTTCTCTTTGGTATTCACAGCGGATCTTCTCAACATGCTCGTATCTTCAATCTCCAAGTTCTCCTCTTCCTAATTGACCGCCATTGGTTATCAATTCACCATTCCCTGAAACTCAACATTGTCGATTCCCTCGTCCAACTCGCAACGTCAGATGAGCCACCGATACAAAATTGGGCGTTTTTGTGCTTAGCAGCAGCCGTTCATGGGGAGCGCTTTTTGGCAAAAGCAAGAGATTCAACTTCGTCATCTCAGACTTTCCAATCATCTCAGTCTCAGACAGCATATGAAAGCACTACATGGGATTCAATCTGGACTCATTCTATTCGGCGCGTCAATGCCCCCACAACCTGTCGTGCTGCTTCGCATGCCGCTTACGCCCTGATTTATCAAGCCCCAGGGGGCCATTCGGTGCCTCTGCCCTCCCATCGCATCCTATCTGAAATTGAATCACTTGCATCGGATCTCGAAGTTCAAGGACCCTCCCATCCATATGATTCGGTATGCAACTTCTTATCTCAATGCATCAAAATTGCCAATCAAGATGCCCGATTATATCGCATACATTTGGAAGACAAGGTCATTGGCTGGATGACTGATCATTGGAAGACAACGAAACATAGGCCTATACCACAAACATTACAAGATGGTGTCAACTTACTGCAGGCAGTTTGTGGTGTAACGCGAGAAAGCTTTCTAGTGTCGCGCTCGTTGCTTCCTGTTTGCAGCGTTGCTGCTGTAATGACAAAGGAGAATGCAGAGAAAAACATTCGAGAATTCTTGTTATCAGCCAAGCTACCTTTTTCTGTCAAGCGGGCTCCTGTCAAGACTGCAGATAGTCAGACACCCTCTGCCGTAAGGGAAACCAATGTGGGAATCGGGATCACCGAACTAATGCCTCCTCAAGCTCGCGAACGCAAGATTTCGGCATTCTTCCTGCGTAATCTGGAAACTGTATCGAATGAGTGGGAAAATGTCAATGAAAATCGTATCAGTATAACCGCTGATGCTGCCTGTCAGGCACTGGAATATGCCCTTATTTCACTTATTTTTGAATCACTCCTCGTTTACAATGGCATCGCAGCGAACCGGCATCTGGTGCAAACGTCGACAAAGTTGGTTCTGAGCGTCACCCATTTACTAAATGGTTCAACCTGGAATGTTGCCGAGAAGGCCACCGTTTTACATGCTCTCGAGCCTGTCGTTCTCTTGGATGATGATGAAGAAGATCCTGAAAGTTCACCTTGGGAAATGATGTTACCTCCTGGAACGGGCTCCGGTATAAAGAAACATGTATTTTATAGACTTGCAGATAAACTTGATGTTTTCGGAAGGCATGCAAAAGCGCAGCGGATAAATCTGTTGCGGATTACATGGCAGTTACCTGATGTGCGCAGCCTTGTTTCATTCTATCTCATTTCTGTTAAGATGAGTTCCTAGGCAGAAAAACACCTCCGAGAAGTCGTTGCAACGCTCCGCAAGTTGTTCATAGCGCTGATTGCTAGCCAAACATCGGTAACTGACTCGACACCGGGGCTTGAAAACGATGACCGTGATGGCTTCGGTCCAACTAGAATCGCTGCCAGCCATATGGGTTCTGCATCACAGGGAATTACTGGAAACGACGCTTACTTGGTGCGAACTTTGGAAGTCTGCATGCGTTTCCTAGCTGCTGGTCCACTGCTCCAATCTGTTTCAGGTGAACCGACCAGAGACACAAATATCGTTAATACCATCCTCAAATGTGGCATTATCAGAGCCAATGGATTCCTCAACGGCTTTTCTCTCCTCTTGGCCGAGATCAGGAGGAGAACATTTAGCCTTGGCAATAACCTTCAAGGTTACTTGGACGTTCTAGATGATTTCTTTGGATCATATGAGTACGAACAAAGTGAGCGGATGCAGCGGATTGTCTCCAGGTTCCTACATTCCATCTTGGACTCATGGTTGACCAACGCCGAAGTGAGGACTCAGGTTGATGCGTTGCCGAAATGGTTGCTTAAGAGTCACAGAAAAGGAAAGGCGAAATACAGAACCGAGCGTGATGCTTTCATTCGTTTCGTTGATAAGATGGCATTGCAAGAACCGCAGGCACTTAAATGGTTGCTCTCAACGGGGAGCAAAGGGCCGTCGGACGAGGTTTTGCTAACTTCACTGCCATTGAGAATGTGGAATCAGGACAGTGACGTCAGGATTCGGTTTCGGGTAGCAGTTCTGAATGCTCGTCTATTCCACGCCATACAACAATTGGATATCTATCCTTCTGTATTATATACGGGAATTCGGGATTTTTATAGTGGGGTTGAGGTGCACCAGTGAGTAAATATTGCATTGTTATGAAGCGCTTAAAATTCACTCGTGACACTAGGTATGAACATATTTTATCCCGTTTCTTGGTGTTGGGAAACATTATGGTCGCTAGCTCATCGGTTCGTCGGGGAACCTATTGGCACCTGATCGAAACTTGTCTCTTCTCCGGCGAGTACTCATCTCACATTGAGGCTATTTTGTCTTCAGCATCCAAATGTCTCGATCTAGATCCTTCATCCTTGTTCGAAATTTATGCCTCACAAATGGGATACTCAATGATGAAGTCAAATGAAGGCGACTTTACTCGCATCCCACCCCACCTCATCGGTTTTGAGGATCGGAAACAGGCCGCAAGCTTTACGTTGTCAGCATTTGCACCAACTTACATCGCAAGCCAGTTTGGGCCCCAGTTCGAGGCCCATTGCAAGTTAGTCGGAGTCTCACCAGAGGCTACCTATCTTGAATGTTTTGGCGACATTGTCGGAACCGTCTCTGCGTATTGGTTTCTGCACCATTCTGGTGAAGGCGCTAATATCCAAGAGCTTGAACAGCTGCTACGGCAGACATCTTACGGCGCATACTTTGATCGCGATTTCCAGAATAATGCTGATGCAGTCGCACTAGCAGTTGTTCGATCACTTTCAGACCAAGTTATCTCATCCGCTGGAGATATTCATGAGAACTTGAAAGCAAGGGGTAAAGCAAATGCAGATACCTTTGTTGAACTGGTTAAATACCGTCTCAGTGATAGATGTGATCTCCATGAACCCAATCTCCCTGCTTTTAGCATTTCAGTCGTCCTACGTACCCTTTCATGGCTTTTGAACAAATCCCATGAAGCACCAATGAAACCTATGACATATCATATCCTCCATGGCCTCTTTGCTGCTATACACCAATCCCCAGTTGTGAACGAGCAACTTCGCTTAGCCAATGCCCTTGCCGTCTGGATATCCCTTCGCTGGGAAGATTTTGTTGATGTTACGTTGCTTCACTCCCTTGTTCAAGGTTCTACTACACTCCTGGCTGAACCAGATCTCGCTCACGCGGCTCAATCGATGCTTGAGTGGGCGTTTGGTCTCTATCAAAAGCGAAAGATTAAAGACACAGCTTTCTCAGACATCATCATCCGCATTTGCAGCATTTCTCATGAGTACGCCAGATCACGCTATGACGACCTACAAAAGTTGGGCCTTTCCCTGATGGTCTGGATTGACAAGCAAGCTATTCTGTTGTCTGGTGCCGCCGTTCATTTACAAGTCCTTCGGGCTTTGCCAACCTGGCCGTATCTCGCTATGCCCGATCTAGCCCATATTGCTTCAGAACAATCATCAGAAAGTTTAGCTTCCCTCCTCCTAGATGACAGGATCACCTATAATAAATTTCGCATAGTGAGGTGCTTATATGATCATATCCGGAAAGGAGGGAAACTCAAAGATTACGTTCCCAAACTTGATTTCTGGCGCCTGAAGGATTGCATCCCAGTCAAAACCGAACTCCAACGAGAGGACATTGAGGCTTTCGCGTCTTTATTGTTTTTAAATCACGGAGATATCGGTGGCTTAACAGGTGAACGTCGCCCTTCGGTCTATGATCGTTATCGACATGCCTTCACCCACAAAAACGAACCCGCACAAAACCCATGCTTCATCCGCCAAGTTGTTACCTATGTGTTGTTCCAAAAATTGAACAATCATTCCTCGAACCATGTCTTCTCCGTGTATCAAACATTACGCCGAATCATGGCCGTCCTCACTCACTTAGAAACACACAGCGGTCCTGATGATTATAACAGCGAGCTAGGATATCTGCGAGCCTTTCCCAGGCGTGCAGGGACACGACCACCTTGTAAATTGACTGAGGTGCTGACACTGGACAGCATGCTCGAGTTCACTGTGAATTTTAGTAAATGGGTCATGGTCTTTAGCACCAAGCTCAGTGACTGTCTTGCAGAATACGACATCTTCTTTGCTCAACTCTCCCCCATCCTGAGCACCGATGCTGACCTCGCTAGAGAACTCCTCCCCATTTTGATTCATGGTATTTTGCGGACCGAAATTACGGATGGGAAATATACATCTAAGACATATCGCCGCCTCCTCACAGACTATCTCACGTCTATTCTGATTTCCGATCACCCAAGCGTAGCTTCCAGACAATCCGTCATTGACACTGTCCTCCATCTTCGGCAGTTTCCTCCCTTGAAGGACGCACCTCTGTCGTCGAATAGATGGCTAAACCTCGACTATGAACTTCTTGCTAAGAATGCAGTTGTTTGTGGGGCATATACGACTGCCCTACTTTTCTTGGAGCTTAATGTGGATCATCCACTACAGCAATCTAAGGTCGCCACTTCCTCAGAAGAGCTATTTTATGAGATATACTCTCATATCGATGAACCAGATGGATTTTATGGAATAAAACCAGCCGATCTTCACCAGTTCCTCTCTCGTCGGTATCACCACGAGAAACAATGGGAAAAAGCGCTTCAGTTTCACGGAGCAACACTCGAAGCAGAACCAGACAATGCAACCAGTACTGATGGTCTACTGCAATCTATCAGTTCTTGGGGCTTCAACCATCTTGTGATGAACACGCTTCGTTCCACTAGCTCCACTAACTCCACCTCCTTGGACTATCGTCTTGGTTGGCGAACCGAGACTTGGGATTTACCAGAACGCAAAGAATACTCATCTGAATCCTCTTTGTATTTTGCGGTCCGTGCAGTGCACCAGGAACGAAATAGCAGCCTGACGGACGCAGTAATTGACAAAGGCTTGTCCTGCACAATGGAAAGACTTAGGATCTTGGGCTCAGAGAACCTGATTGAGATACGAGAAATTGTTCGGGAGATAATGTGCCTGAAGGAGGTCGATGATTGGCGAAAAGGGCCGATTCAAACTCGGCTTCAGACATGCCAGGTCAAATCCGATGATTGGTCAAAGTACATCGAGATCGACTCCCACTTCGAGTGTGTTGATTTTTCATTCATATCTGAAATTTACACTCACTCCTGATCCTCAGTTTCCCGGACCTGGAGACCATAATGGCAACCCGGATCTCGCTTTTGCACTCCGCAAGACAAAGGGAAGAACGTCAACAAATCGGAAATATGACTACACCCTTCGCTAATAGTTTGAAAGAATTGGAGAAACGATGCCTTATCCGTCTTTCTCAAGCAGCTCGAGGTGCCAATCAAGTACAAATTGCATTGAATTCGATCATGCGGGCTCACAAACTTTATCCTCAATCTTCATCGGAGGTTTCGGAAGAGTTTGCCAATGTCTTATGGGAGCAAGGAGAACAAGCAATCGCCATTCAGTATCTTCAAAAGGTAGTCGACCCTCTGGATCAATCGCAGAACTGCAATGTTCAAATGACAACATATCGTGCCCTCCTTCGGGCAAGGCTGGTGGGTCTCAGCCAAATATGTGAAGATTTCGCTCATCTCTTCTCCAGGGGTCCTGGATGGCTACCGCATGCTTGGAAAAGCCGACTACTATCTGGGAGGGTTACTTACAGAAAGCCATTCATGAACTAGAAGTCGGACCGTTACCTGATACTGAATCATCTCGAAGCCGTGCGACCGTATATCATGACTGCGCTGTTTTTGCTGAACAGCAATACCAGGCAATTCTCAAATCACCTGATGCGGTCCGCTGGAGAGTTTATGTCGAGAGAAAGAGGCAAGAAGTCGAGGAGCTGAATAAGGAGTTGGCTTCAACTTCAGATCAGGACGAGCAACGGAGGCTCAAAAGGCAGCAAGGAAAAGCCAATAGGTTGCTGCAGGAAGATAGTGAGCAATTCCGGAAACACAATACTGATCGCGACAGATTTCTGCGACAAGCTATGGAGATGTTTGCAAGATCTCTAGAGGTTGCAGACATTTTTGATGATGATGCCTCAATACGATTTTGTTCACTGTGGTTTGCTAATTTTGATGATGAAGAGGACCTTCAAAGCACGATTGACATTTCTTTGTCTCGCATACCCTCTCACAAGATGATCTTCCTTGCAGTAAAGTTTTTTTCATGAGTGCTAATTATGACTTGATTCTAATAATACTACTCAGCATCAACTCACTGCCAGACTTTCCTTGCCGATAGGAGATTTACCGAAGAGCCAAGAGAATCTACAGGAAATGGTACTGCGCATGTGTCGAGAACACCCCTTTCATAGTATATATCAGCTTTATTGCTTACTTCCCCATACTGAACGTGCAGTGGGGGGTTCCTCAAGACGGCAGTCAGGTCGCCTGATAACGCAAACAACAATATCGACTCAAACGGAGCGTGGTTCTGCAGCTCAAACCATCTTTGAGAGGTTACGTGCAGATCCGACAGTAGCAGACAAGATTGCGAATATTGAGAAGCTATGCAACGCTTGTTGGGAGTGGGCTAAACGCCCTTTGAAGGGTCACAACAATGCTTCGGGGAAGTTGAACAGCATTCCCAGTGACCTTCTTATCTGTCGTATCAAGGATCTTAGGGTACCCGTCCCCACTATTTCCACTCCTATAGATCCCAGCATGCAATACACGGATTGTGAGTGGATCCAAGGTTTCGAGAAGCAATTTCAAACTGCAGGTGGTGTCAACTTACCAAAGATATCTGTCTGCATATCATCCAGGAGCAATCGGTACAAACAATTGGTGCGCTAGATGGGCCCCTTTTTGCACTTGTTTAACCTTTTACGGTAAAATAGTTCAAGGGCTCAGAAGACGACGATTTGCGCCAAGATGCGGTAATGGAACAGGTCTTCGATGTTGTCAATGCCGTGTTGCGCCGCGATAGACAGACGAAACGCCGCGAACTGAGTGTCAGAGGGTACAAAGTCATACCACTAGACAGTCAGTCTGGTCTGATTGAGTTTGTTACGGAGACGACCCCCTTGAAAGAATGGTTATCGGCAGCCCATAAACGGTGAATGCTCAATGATGTGGCGCCAGTAACAATATCCTCACCCTAGATATAGATTCCGACCTCAAGATATACCAGAAAGGGAACTCAGACCTCGACATCAAAAGGCCCAGGAAGAATTCCGTGTAGATGCTGATGGACAGAAATTATTGCAACAATTCCTTGACATTCGTAAAGGATTCAAGCCTGTAATGCGACACTATTTCTCTGAAAAGGGCAGGTCACCAGTCGTATGGTTTGCAATGCGATTGAAGTATACTCGGAGTGTCGCCACCACTTCTATTGTTGGGCACATCCTTGGGCTTGGGGATCGACATACATCCAATATCTTGTTGGATAATCGTTCGGGAGAAGTTGTCCATATTGATCTAGGAATTGCTTTTGATCAGGTGATTGCTAATTTCGATTGGGGAGTTGGAGTTGACGCGTTCTGAACTCTAAAATGCGCTAACAGGGTAAATTATTGCCTGTACCTGAAACTGTACCGTTCCGTATGACCGCGGACATGGTCGACGGGATGGGAAGTTCGGGTACACAGGGCGTTTTTCAGCGGTGCGCAGAAGAGACATTGCGTGTCCTTAGGAGCGGATCGGATGTTATCATGACTGTGCTTGAGGTGTTTAAACATGATCCATTACATTCATGGTCAGTCCAGTTCATCCGATACTGCCCATGTGCATTCCATTGTTCATGAACCACAAGGACTATGAGTGATAGAAAATTACAAAACGCGCAACGGTCCGAACGTCAACCACAAGCAACAATAGAGCAAAACCAACCTGACTTGTCGAAACAAGGACAGGTTTTCGGGTTTGGTATCAGTATTGATATGAGTAGTAATACAGCCGAAGAAGCAGCTGATCGTGCACTTTCTTCTGTTGCTCGTAAACTCGACAAGTCATTGAGCGTGGAATATACTGTGAACCAGCTTATTGCGGAAGCTACGGATCCATCTAATCTTGCCAAGATTTTTGCTGGTAAGTGTGTTGATTTTTTTTTCCCTATTATTATTATGATTGAGAGAGATGGTCTGACGATTTGCTTGGATTCTTGGGTGGATGTTAGGCTGGGCTCCTCATTTCTAAAATAAAAATCTCTCCTCTTGAAAATTGGTGGTAGAATCACATGACACACATCATCATCATTATTATTAAAAAATGATATATAACAAGACAAACCAAAACCATAAGAGAGAGAGAGAGAGAGAGAGAGGGCTTGGGCCAAGAGGCAACCTACCTTTTTCTTTGACTCTCCAAGAGCTTATGGTTCAATTTCAAATTTCTTCTTAGCCAACTAACCAACACATATATAT
>Ga0157357_1000636_pt1 | contig 14797 bp, 10 predicted proteins | sample AttcapACBM1_FD_111485 | JGI IMG/M metagenome (GOLD analysis project Ga0157357, IMG submission 111485) | Fungus gardens microbial communities from leaf cutter ant in Botucatu, State of Sao Paulo, Brazil - Atta capiguara ACBM1 | ecosystem: Host-associated > Fungi > Mycelium > Unclassified ... | reverse complement strand
CAGTGGTCAAAGCAATGGTCGAAGCAGCCCAGCTCGTTTGCAAATTCCAACAATACATACACCATGTAATAAATGATTGAAGAGGATAGAATTAGCATGTCACTAAGTCAATTGTTAAGACTAGCAAAATATAGTGTGTTAGTAAGTTTTCAATCCTCACTTAAGTTTACCTCTAAACACTCTGAAATCTAGACATGCGGCAGTAGTGGGGCAGTGCAAAAGTTGATTCCAAGGTTGTCCGCTGTTGTCCCAACTCAGTACTATCCCTGACTACTTTCTGTAAAAATCCTGTTTACTTCAAACTACAACTATATTCTTGACATGTAGTTGATTATGAGAAAAAATCCCGCTCTTTGAGATGGTTTTGATGTTCGCCCACATGCGCGACGACTGTTCTGTCTAGTGATGCTCGCCAAATCGGTACCCCGATCTACAATATACTCATTCCAGTTAATAATTCCTCCGGACACAGGAAGGCAGATCCAAGCACCCACATATGCAATTATGTCATATATGCCATCAATGACCCAACTGTTCTTTGGAGCTGCTCCTCGTGTTGACGCTCGGAAGAGCCCTGTCATGAAGTCACCAGTGATATGCGCATGCCCATCCTGGACGCCTAGAAATATGTCTCATTAGCCGGATCACTTGAATGTACCGCGAAGGAGGACAGGAAGTATTTGAATATTGCTCGACTCGGGGGTCAAGCAACCCGGGTGTAGGGACATGACTCTGTTGACAGATCACAAGAGTACTTACCCTTCAATAATGCCAGTGCGGCTAGGTCTGGGGTAAGGCCATCGTCTGTCTCCTCAATCTTGAGTGTTATTTTTGGTTTAGACTTGTTTTCCTCTTCGTATCCGGGTGTATACATCGTCGGTGGGAAGAAAATGTGGACACCAATCCCATACAGCAACATTTCCGAGTGAAGGGTGTCAGCAAGACCTTCTCAACATATTATTGTTAGTGGGTCTACCCTGAGCCTGAGACCTACCCCTCAGTGCGTGCTTCGCGGGCGAGTACGAAGAATATCCCACAAAAGACATGAGACCGAGGGTTGAAGAAACAAAAGTGATTTTCCCTTTCTTCCCTTGTTTCACCATCATCTTTGAGACTGCCTTCATCTCATGTCAGGACTTGTGGGCTATCACAACGGATTCTACTCACCCATGCTGTCCAAGCCTGTATCCAATATCCGCTTGTCATTCCATTTGCTAAGTCCTCCTCTGTCATCTCTACAAAAAATCCTGGCCGTGCAGCCCCTGCACAAGTAAATGTCGCGTCCGGTGCTTCGCCATTATATGGTCTGCAAACAGCTTCAAGCGCTTCTGTCGCAGCCTTGGCAGTATCGAGTGCAAACGAATAGGCATAGAACTTCTGGTTTGGCGAGCGTCTTTCTGTCTGAAAATAAAGCTCAGCTCGGTACGATCAAACCATGTAACTCTACTGCATACCTCGATCTCTTCGAGTGCCTTGTCCAATTTGGTTTGGTCTCTTGCAACAATTGATACATTTGCACCTTGTCGTGCAAGGAGCTTCGCAACAGATAAGCCAAGACCTTGGCTACCTCCTGTAACATAGCAATGCTGCCATGTTCACAAATCAGTAAGGATGTGCCTATGAAAACCGTAGACTTGCCAGGCCATCAGAGTTCCATTTTTTCGACCAAAGATCGAGCATGTTATAATTAATCGTGACTGGTAAAAGTGGATGGAAAATAAAACCACGAAAGACAATAAAACCACGAAAGACAATGTGGAGAGAAGTGAACAGCCTACTACATACATACACGATTACTGATGTCACAACCAAATATAAACGTCTCAAAGTGTCTGCAGTGCTCATTAACATTGACATTAGTCCTCCTGAGTACTTTTCGGAACTTTCCCCCTGACTTCCTTATGCATTGAAAGAACCTGAGGGAAAGGAGAAGGAAGGAAAGCTCCTGGAAGAGTTGATCGCAGAATTCGTGAGAGGATGCAAACTAGCTGACTGACGGATATACCAGATTTTCTACTTGCTATGAAATGTATTCGAGCATTGTACAATAGCTTGTGATTGCGATGTGATTGTCTCTGAATTATGTTCCATCGACCGTCTCACTCAGTAGGGTTCCTTCATTAGGACTCTATTCGTTTCTACTATTTTCTCCTATACGTAACTTTCTAGATCTGGATATAATTTACTCTAGTGTTAGTCTCCTTTCAATATCTCGTCTTTCGGGTGGATCTTCTTTTAGATTCTCCGCAAGTCCTTACATTAAAATCAAAGCCCCAGTTTCCTCCATCCTGCTCCTAAGAGATTCAACAACCTCTAAACGGGTTTTTCTCTTCTGTTCGACAGTACCAGTTAAAGCTGAATCCCACCACCTTTCACTCTCAGGTACGTCGCGCCAACCTCCAGTAAACAATTCGGTCAGTTTCTTCATGCTTCCACCAAAGGGGGCTGATGCAATAGCCTTAACTTTTGCCCAATGCGGAGGGGGATTCGCCTTCGAATACTCCGTAAGGCTCGATCCGGAATCTAATGGAGGAGCACATAAGCCGTTTACGGCAATAACTAACGCAGGTGGAACAGTGATGCGACCAATCTTGAAGCAACATTCTGAAACAGCAACAGTATGAACAATGGCACCGTCGGGTTCTGCTGCGGATGCAAGCCTCGCGGCAGCGGCTTTGAGAGCAATGGAAGAATCTTGGGAAGAAGAAACGAAGGGGGTGAGCACAGATGGTGCTTCTGCTTGATCGGGAAGGGGAGTATCTTGGACATTTTGAACTCCCTGATCCGGACTAGTACTTTTGGGAGTATTAAACTTGGATGTTTCCAACCTTTTGCTTTGGGGCTTGCTGACAAATTTATGGACGATGAACATCTATTTGGACAGGTGTGAGCATTCTATAAAGAGCCGATGCTGTGAACCTGCCCATTTCCGGTCCCAGGAAGCAACCGACGACCTCACTTCATATTGCGCCATCATGGGTATTTGTTGAAGATAGAGGAAATGCGTTCCTGTGCCCTAGTGAGTGTCACTCTGCAGTTCAAGGTCATGGTACCTACCCGCGAGGGCTACCCAACCTCCACATCGGAAAAACATCATAAACAGGTCAAGTCCTAGAGAGAAACGAGCACTATCTAGAGTCTACAATCCCATCAGAGACAATAGGTGGCAGAACCTGCAACAACCACACCTTGGCATAGCTTGAGTTGCTCAAATGTCCGTTGAAGTCACTATCGTCAATCGCTGTAGAATATCAGTTGGCAGACACGTTTTCCGACCTGAACTGACTGCTTACTCGATCTTGTCTTATAAACCGACACTTTGTCGAAAGGGTCTTCACCAATAGGTAATTTGGCGTCTAACCACTCGTCGATTCGCTTTTCTCGTGTCACCCCTGAACTCAATGCAGTACGACATAGCAGCAGAAAATACTCTGCTCTGATCCGAAAGACACGTCGGAAAACGCGTACTGTTCAATAGCAATATCATTTTAGTTCAAAAATCGAAGCACACACGATTTAAAGACGTAAGACTTACTATGCCACATTAGAGGCCACGATTTCGCATTGATGATAAACACCATAATAGCGAGCCATTTGAAAATGGTTAGCGGCAGGAGCTTTCGAAAGACGGTTTGTACAGCACTCTGGACTTGTGTTGGCAGGAGTCCACTCCAGGACCCTTCTTGCAATGGCATTTTATGGGAGGAACAGGCGTTCCGAGTGGATATATAGGCGGATAGGTGCAGTGTAAATTTGTTTGATCTGATCCCCAAATTCACAGCTGCGAAAATCACAAGGCAATCAGCCAACTAGAATCATGTGTTTTGGGATGAAGAATTCTATTAAGCTAAGATCTAGTCTAAAGTCTACAAAGGGCAAATAACCAAAGAGAAATATCCTACTTAGATACATATCAAGTCCATTTTGTCCACTCATCTTCGGTAAATGTCAAACATTGTAGAATCAGCAAAAATTTGACAACCAGAGACCTGGAGTACTTGTTCAGACAGGAAGTGAGGTTGTGCGGGTAATTTTGACAGGCCGGTGAATTTGGTCACCGCATCATAATGCAGAAAACGGTTGACCCAGAATCCTTGTTGAACTATGGATCAGCGCGCCGCTACATCACCATATATCTTTCTTCTTACATATTTGATGTCCGACAAGCGAATAGCCCGGGCTGCTCACCCCATCATCAATACATGAGTGACAATGGGGAGACAGCCGCGGGCAATCGTCTTGCGCTCCTGGTTAGTCTCACTTATCAATCTTGGTGCCATGCTGACTGTCTTCAACAGTTGACTGGACAGTATTTCGGAGGTATCCACCTTGGGGCAGATCGGTTTAAACATATCAATCAAGCTGCACGTTTGAACTTGGTGGGGTTTTTTCCCTACTGAACCAAATATTCCGGTTGATGTCCAAATCTCACAGCATCAAGACGCCGAGTCGTGTCCGGAAACAGCCTCTGAGACATCTGGGATCCTCTTAGGCCTCGCTTCGTATGAGTTTCGTGTAAGTGATGAATTGATATCATTTGTGAACCTAACAATTTTCACATACCTACCTACCTACCGATTGTATCTGCATAGCGCAGAAGTACGAGACTAATCTCCACAGTGCATTTGTACAAATGATATCCACAGGAGATATCATACAAATCGGCTTGAGACGAAGATTCTATTCCAATTTATGCACTAGCTAAAGAATCAGATGACATCATTATTCCGAAATCGACATTAACTCTATATTTCCCCTAGATGTATGGCGGCCCAAGAACTAATGTACATTTTAGACAGTCCCACTGGTCACTGGTCATATGACGCACCCTGTCTGAAGATACCAAGACTAAATTCAACGACTAAGAGAAGTACACCACCGCCTGGTGCAAGTCGGAGAACCTTTGGCACAAAACCCTTGTATAATGCTGCTACACCCTCCTCACGCATAATCGTGACGAGGGCGGGGTATGTCCAATTATACTTAGGCGTGACTCCTGGAACGCGCTCTGCGCCTTGTATACGAGACTTTACGACCTGTCGAAATAGATAAGTACTTCACCTTAACACAGAGAAAATGTTTACATCAAAACTGTAAACTCGTCAATCAGGGAAATGAGCCAAGGGTGAAAAGACGTACGGGGTGTTAAGAGCAGTTCCGCAGAATCCACCGATACTTCCAGAGATAAAGTTATTTATTAGTTGATCTCGGGCAGTCTATCACAGCAAGCAAGATTAAAAAAAGAAACCAACGTCATTGGTGTAGGATAAGCGCACCTTAGCTTTCGGCAGGTACTCTTTGACAGTGAAAATGGTTCCGAAATAACCGCCGTTCCAGTAGAGATGACTACACGAATAGTCAGCACCTTGCCCAATTTCGTTGGAGCTATTACACCAACCGCCAAAATGTTGACTCCATGCCAGCATAGAGACCAAGGATACCATGTTTGTGGACAGTCTGCTTCACAACATCCATCGGCCCCTTGTAAGTACTTGCCAGAGTCTTATCCTGTAACCTACCAAATTTATGAGTTTCCAAAAGAATTGGGATCAGAAGAACACACTTGATTTTGACAAGTTCGAACGGTACGACGACAAAACTCTCCTATTTTTGGAAAGATCAAAACATGATGCGACAACTGACAGTTGTAGGACATACCGTTGCGCCAGCACTACAACCAGTGATGATTGACAAGCTTTGAGTCATTCTGGATTCCCCAGACCACCCCAGGTATTTCTTTCCCCAAAAGTCATTGGCGGCACTGGTATCGTAGGATAAGGATAACCCTCATGCAAAGGACACAACCACACATACAATTTCACGGCACGCTTGGGAGCCTCTAACAAAAGTGGAGGAACAAGGCCTAAGATATTTTATTAGTGGATGAAGAACATAATCATCAAGTTTATACCTCGATAAAGCCGACCAACACTAGAAGGATGAATTTTGGTCAGGGAACAAGACAGAATCGTGTCGGCAAACGTACCCTTCCTCTTTGACAATCGAAGAAAAAGTTCCCGCAAGCCCTTTAGACTTGCCGGTGTCTAACTGCATCCGCGTTTTGACCTAGAATATGTTCGTGTGACCACAATTGGCAGGGAAAATCCGGAGTAACACATACAACATCTTGGAAGGACTGTGAATGTGACGAGACAGACTTTGTAGATTAAGAATATACCTAGAGGATAGAAAGTCAGGATTTCCGAAATTCCTGCAATAGCACCAGCCGCAAAATTGGCAATGAAAGGAAGGGCTATCCTCAGTTTTATTAGTAAGAATATCAAAACTGAGTATATGTGTATAGGACCCACGCTTAGGCTTGTGCTCTTTATTTTGGTCTGCCACCATTGCGATAAGATGTTGGGAGGCGGTAGCAGTATGAAAATCAAACTACTCAAGCCTTGATACCATCGGGTGGAACGACATCAAAACGTGACAAGTGTGATGACGCCAGGCGTGTCAACCAACGACAGATGCACGATGGTCTACATCCACTCCTGGCAGGAATTCCAGGATGCCGCGGAGGCCCTGTACACAAACTCCCCTAACAAGGTCCGTACGTATCCTCATGTGTGTCTTTATTCTCTGATCACTATTCGCTAGGCTCGTTACGTCGTGAAATGGAAGTCAACTGAAGGGAAACTCGTGCTCAAAATTACCGATGATACCACAGTGTGTACTAGACCAGTATACTCTACACTACATTCACCAATATTTTTTTACTTTTTCAGTGTATCAAATTTAAAACTTTCTCCTCGATCTTCCTCAATCGATTTGAGGCTTTGAACCTCTCTTTGATCCAGAAAATGCAGAATCGACACCAAGAACATCCAAAGTCGGTAGAGGAACAACATACATCCCCGACGGAGACCATAGCCAAATCATCGACACCTGTTGCCACTGTACAAACCGCCCCTACTGCTTCTGGTGTGGCCAAGAAGAAAAAGCCAAAAAAGAAGAAATAGATCAGGTGAAATGTAGTGACCATGGTGAGCAGCCTCAATCTATCTCACTTGTTAATCCTGGCTAAGAAAAATCTAGTATTCGTAACTTTTCCTCTCTCAATCTATCAAGCCACATTTCCCGAGCGAGAGCTCCTAATTGGCTTTCGCCTGTCGCTCATTCCATCATAAATCATGTCTATTGCAAAGTTTGTGAAAAGCTGTTCCTTCTCAGCATCACTTCTGTTTTTCCGGAATCGAAACAGTATCATCTCGGCTTTGATCGGATACTTGGCACGCCTACGGTCCTGTGGTGATATTAACGAACCGAGTACTCTATCAACAATATAATTATCATCAATTCAGCTGGAATACAGCAGTCATCATATGTGTATGTTTCCCATCTTAGGAGCGCTACTTTGAATACTCTGAGAGATTTTCAGAAAAAAAGGACATGAATCCACTATAAACTAACCGTTTTGTATTCCCGTTCATTGTGATCTGCGAAGGACGGTGCCACCGTTCCAGTCCCACGACGGAAATCTTCGAAATTGCCCTTCATCGAAGAGTCAGATAGATCATAAACCAGGTCATATTAGCTAACCTCAGAATGCTACAATTCTCAAGCGTTCAGTACGTGTGTAAACAATGTAGATGATATGTTTAAACTCATACCGCACGACTTGATCCTGGTCCAAATTCAATATCTGACAAATGAATGGTGTTTTCAGATACTCCAGAAGCAGCCTTGAGAGACTGCCTGCTATTCAGAGTTGCCAAGAGGCTGTTTGCGTAGACTAGGATTCAAATGAGTGGGACATACAAAGTTGATGAGACATCTGGCGCACGTTTGCCAATGACGAAATCAACAGCTAGAAACCAGAGCGTATTTGGAGTCGCAGAGAACTATCAGGTAATGAATCAACCACAAGAATGACTGCACGGGATCACACTCACAGCTATAACCTCGCCGACAGCAACCATACTGGTATCAAGTCAAAAATGAGTCAGCTACCGTGTAAACACCACATACGATGTTAACAGGCACCGATTGATGGCGTAAATAATGAGCTTGGATATTAATGTGTTTGTACTAGCAGAAGTTCAGTTTTTTGGGAATTTTGGTCTAATAACACCATACCGCTTGAGGTTTGTTCTACTTCCGTGCAAGAGCCAGCACAGGGCACCTGCAATAAAGATATCTGAAAGCACAGCAGCGATGGCAAATGGAGTGGCTGCTATCAGCTTGATGTGACTTAAGTTCAACACTGTACCAATAAGGCCTCCACGTACCGTTATCTCAGGAAGCCTTGAGAGTTCTTTTTTTATGAACCTAGATTGAGATAAGACTCCGAATCTTTTAGATCACGAAGAGCGATATTTACAAATAGATAACAGTCTCTGGGCCCAAGAGTAAGTGTGACAGCACTGTTTGAGAGAATAACATACCTATCCCAAATCCTAGATGTGCCACTACAGACAGGCTCTGCGACGAAGTGAGATGCGCATTCGGCCAATAATGTACCTGGCTAGACACTCACAATGATACTAGTGACGAACCATCTCCAACTCGGTCTGCATACTGACAAAGAACCGCAGCTCGAATATAATTATAATCCTCCATCAAATTGAATCTCACATATATGGATTTTCCTAGTGAAGAAACTGAACAAAAACATACTGAGTCATCAGAGGCAAATGCAGTAGCGTGGAATTGACTGACGTACCATTGTACAACAAAAGCAATAATTACCTGGGGGAATTACATATTTACGCATCCAACGAAGGAGACCAACCACTCACATTGAATCCAACTGACATCTGAGTAGATTCAATCATTAATAAAGCATCCCTTCTGTTCTTCATGCCGACTTACGAACAAGGACCTACCAGAGAAGACTAATTTTCAGTACATGGGTTTCAAAGCGAGACAACCTACCAGTGACCAACTCCCAGAGCAAGGGGGTTATTGTAGTTGATTGCCTATTGCCTATCATCGGCTGACTCATCTCTGCATCAGACGATCTATCATACCAAATAGTAATAGATGCAGTAGGCCACTAAAATTTCATTATCAGCCTTCTAATGCCTATCAGATGGGTGAAAATGTCCATACCGGTCGCCATATGAAGAGAATCGAGTACCCTTGATCCACATGGCTTGTCAGTCGCTCTCGTGCGCGGATTAGGGTAGAACATCCGTTACCAAATTAGAGAGACCTATGAGACACAGTAAGCAAGCCAAAAGGCAAATAGCCATGTAAGGCCTAACCGCCTCACCAGAAATTTGATATCAAGTCCATCATTTGTATAATGGACATAATAGAAATATGTCTGGATTCGCCGTCAGTAAACTGGCAACCTCGCCCTTGATTATTGCGCGCCGTACCTGCAGGGTTGTGAGCCCATATAGTCTTCAAGTGTCCGTCACGATCAGTTTTATCAGGAATAGTACTCAGGGCTAGGTAAGCATACATTGCTGTCAAGATAACCCCAATATAACCAGCACCTAATGTTGATTCTCGTATCGGTCACGACAGAAAAGAAATAGATTGAACTGACCATAAGTGTCCTGAACCGTGATTTGAGGGACCCTTGAATCCATACTTCGCCTTGTAGAAAAGTGGGAAGGTAGGACTGGACAGGGCTTGGTTACAGGCAGACAGGCAGCCTTTTTAATGGATGCACAAGGAATCATCAGAAACGTCTGATGGATTGTTGGAGAAGGCTGTACTGTGACACAGTCATTAACTTATCGAGATTACTTCAACTGTGCCTCAACTGTAGCAGCGAGATGGGAAAATGGGAATGATAGCCTCGCAGCTCCTGAGGATATGTCGACACATTGTCTGTAGCTGCTCATCTTGGAACAGATTCGTCATCGGAGTATGCGTTGAATGTATCCTGTGTAAACTTACAAGATCCATTGGGAAGATGCAATTCCTCAAGCAATAGAGGTACGGAGTCTACCGCCGTCGATGACCGCAAATTCCGACTGGACAGGCTAGGCTCCACCTATCGACGAGAAAACAATGTCGGGGCCTTATTGGCTCCTTGCGTGCATATCCATGGAGATAATTGTTGCGCCGAGGCTGGAGTCCATTGATACCTCTGAAGCTTTTGAGGCCGGGCGCCGGGAGATAAACAATTCCGGAGAGTCTAACCAGCCTCTCCTGGCCATCAAACGTGGAGTCCAAGTCGATTTGTTACAAACAAGATTCAGGAACTCCGAGAAGGCACAAGACAGGACATTGTTACTTTTCTAGAAGCACATGGTGCACGTCATTGCAGGTTTCTGGAGATTATTTAAATAACCTTCACAATATGTGCCCGCTGGGAAAAAGGTTACATCAGAATTCCCACCCTTCCCATCAAGAGGCAAATGAAATGGAGAAAGAATAATGGCAGTAAGATATTTACTCCGAGCACATATAACACAGTCTCTAGCCCCTAACTCTCCAATGAAAGCTTACCAAGTGATAAGAATGTTGTACAGTTCACACTAGGAGGTGAAAGCCCACAGGATTGGCTCAGAGATATACTAAGTATAGAAACACTGTATAAAAAGTAGACTTCCTAGAACAATCTTGGCTTCAGCTTATATGCTGTGCCATCTGTCTGCCATATGATTGCAACTTCAGGAGATGGAACAAAGTCTGAAGAAGATGAGTACTAATGATGGTATGTCATTGTAGAACACTGGAGATCAAGTTCACTTAAATAATAAATTATCAGACTAGCAAATTACAGTGTAACTATTAGTCTTATATACAAGTAAGAAAGATAGGAGACATTCAGAAGTTTCAGAGTATAGCCCCAAGCAGAAATTTCAGTGGTAGAACACTAAAAAGAGATTGATAGGGAAACTTTACCATAGAAGGCCAAGTTTGATAGAATTATCTCTATTGTGGAAGACTGAGTACTCAAGGGGTTTAGAATTGGTTATATTATTGCTGTAGAGGACATTTTGTAGAAATATGGCCATCATAGAAGATAGGCTTTTGTTAGGAATCAAAAAAGACATTATTGCTGTGGAGAATGGTTTTTAGAATGGGTAAACTTAGTATATGATAGTATTCCCTTCTTAGGACTGGGCTTTTGATGTCCTATCCAGTCTACCTAAAAAACCTATAATGGTATTTAAGTCAATATAAGAAAAGAATTTTTTTTTGCTTTTTTTTTCATACTACCATGTCCTTCCTCCTATTCCCTAGTATTTCTGAAATTAATATTAAAATACTTGAGCAACAGTGCAAAGACATAAGAAGGCACTACAAGAATCAGCTCCAAGTCTGTTTGGAAGAGGTAGCAAAAACATAGTTTAGAAAGTAAGAAAAACAGTAGAGGCCAGAGCAAAGAAAAAAACTATATAGAAATAGTACTAGGAAGAGAAGGCTAAAAAATGGTGAAAAGAGGAGCAAGAGAAGCACTGGACAGAAATACTAGTATAGGGATCTAATATTTGGAATAGTGTCAAAACCTCACTATGTCAGATATGCAAAGCTTAGATACTAGCTTCTTTATTTAATTTCTTTTTCTTTTTTCTTTTCTTTTCTTTATTGGGATCTAGGGTTAGGATTAGAGTGATGTCATGATCATACTGTCACACATCAGTCACATTAGATAACACAATCATGTAGTTACATGAAACAGAGTAGAAGGTTCTAGAAAGATAATGTCATACAACATATGTAACACATGTTGACCTTAAGGCAAGCACATGATTATTTAGGGTAGGCTAGAGAAGTAGTTGCATAAACCATAGTAGTTTAGTATATAAGGTAGACAATCTTGTACAGAGTTCTCCATTGAGTTCTCTTGTGTTAACCCTAATATAAGATTTCTTTTTTTGATCAACCCTAAGGTTATTGAATCATAACACACTGATAGCTGAAACAAAATACAAGGAGATTTTCAAGATCTTCTCAAAAGATGAGACTAGACTATAACTAACAAAGAAATCAAAAAAGAAGCAAACAAAGAAGTATTATGGGAATGATATAGTAAAGATAGGGAAAAAACTCTGTGAGAGGTGTATACTGTCAGAAATCTTCTAAGTAAACTTAGTTATTTTCTATTTTTCTAGTTTTTTATATTTTCTTTTATAGTTTAGTTTTCTTATTTTTTTTGGAACTTGACTAAGGGTGTAACATCACATTATATGTGTCACAAAGTCATAGTCACAGTCACACAGTCATGTAACTTAGTAGAACATCATAGAAACTATTAGAAGAATTTAATTATAGTTTTAGAGTAGATTGGAAGTATATAGACTACTCTATAGTAGGAACTCTATCAACTTTATATTTTCACAAACTAAGTTGTACTGTAAAGCCCCAAATAAGGGCTATCTGCACATATGTAGAATGTATAAAAGCAACAACAATCTTCATTTGCTAATATCTTATGAATAACTAAATGAATTCATACAATTAAGCTTGTATTGAAAAGTTTTTATCAAATCATTTCCAATAATATATGATATATTACATAGTGATAAGTATTCATAGAGATAAAAGCATATCAATATAGTAACATAATTAGTTACCTTCTAAAATTAGCCTAACATCTACTATGACAAATGACAGCTCTTATTAGGTATGAGTTTTGATCATATGATGGAAATAGCTTGCATACAGATTATCACTCTTTTGTATATATATTTCTATGTCTGAGAATTAGACTTCAAACTTAATAATATCATTTATCATCAATCTTTATTCTTTATTATCTGTATTGATCTTAATCATTATTGTTATCATTATTGAACTTCTGAATCACTTCTAAACCTCTGAGAGTGCACCCAAGGTTCAGATATCACAAATAAGTAAGTAGTTTATTTTGTAATACCTTGAAAGATAAGTAAAGACTGAAAATTAGAAGAAAATCTGTGAAAGATGTATAGAGGCTAAGGTTAAGTAAAAGTAGGAAGACGGACAGAATATACTAATATTACATACTATTCAACATCTGTACTAGAAAAGTGAGAATAATACTCTATTTCCAATCACCTATCAATCTGAGAACCAAAACCTTGTATTTCTCAGCAATCCCATAGTGTCTGACTATCTAGAGTATGCACAGCATTTGAACTATACCACACTTGCATCATCTGTCCAAACTCTCAATATCTGAAATTATGACCATGTGATACATAGGCTAAGTATAATGTTATCTGTTAAAGCCAAGGTTGTATTATCCACATAGCACTACTTCTGGTGTCTTTCCAAAGCTTGACTTGCTAAGTCACCTTTTCCATCTCTACTTTCTATGCCACTATTGTAAATAAACCCAGTGAGTGCAAATTACCTTTAATAACTAAGAGAATCCCTGTTAGATGTACATGAAGGCCAGGATTGAGTTATAGAAGTGTGATCAAAACAATAGAAGTGGACCAGACTTAGTAAAATAAGCAATATAGAAATTGGATACCAAGTTAGTAGCATGAGTAAGCTCAGTGACAGAGATTCATTCAGATTTATCTTGAGTATCTTTGTATCTTTGCCAAATGACCTTATAAAAGAGTTTGCATATCTATTGGTAATCAATTTTGGAGTCTACTATTCATGAGATTTTGTACTCAGGTTCCTCATCAATTATAAGGTATGGGTGCTGGTTGAGTTCTCTCAAAGAAAGTAATGAAAGTGATAGGTTCAAGTATGGAGATATAGAAAACTGGATACATAGAGTCTATAGACTCTTGGAGGTAGAGGGTGAACAATAGAGTATTAGACTGAGAAATGATTTTATAGAGTTCAAGATACTTTTTAGATAGCTTTTTGGAGAGCTAGGTAGTTCTAAGAAATTAAGCTTTTATATGTACCTTATTACTTACTTTGAAATCAGGTGTAAGGGAATATCACATATCAGCAAACTTCTGATAATACTGTTGGACTACAGTAATATCTATTTTGAGGATACTTTGTAATTTATCTAGATCAATAGCAAAGTCATGGGCTCAGAAGAATATAATTATGTTTAGGGTAAACAGAGATGTTTAGATAATATCTCTGATTAGCAAAGAAAGGAGAGACACTAGTGGTGGCACTAGAAATATCATTGTAAGAGTGTTACAAACTTTATTTAACTTGTATCTCCACAACTAGTGAACCAATTATCACAAACCAAGTTGCACTGGAAAGCCCCAAATAAGAGCTATTCACACATATGTAGGATGTACAAAAGCAACAACAAACAGCTGAGATATCAGGCCATTAGTAACTATAAAAGTTTTGTTGGCTATTATCTCAGAAATGACTAAACAGATTTCTATTATCAAAGTTGCATTAGAAAGTACTCATCATACTGTTTCTAATGATATATCATACATCATATGGAGATTAGTATTTATGGAGATACAAGCATATTGTTGTGGTAATCACTAGACACAAAGTCCAATAGTAGTATAAGGCAGCAAATCTCTTAAGACAGATATAAAGTGGGAAGTTCACAAGAGAACTCGACAAGGAGTCTCTGCTAAATTAGAGTCTTATATATATACAAAACATGCTTGGTCTGTATTACTAATAATTAGACCTGCCCTCATGTCGTATATATATGCCCTGACATTATCTTCTAGGTCTTTCCACTATGTTCTAGGCTTATGATGTCACATCATGTGACATGTCATGTGACTGCAATGTCATGTGCTATTTCATTGTCTAAAAGAAAATTAGAAAAAGAAAAGAAAAGAAAAAGAAAAATTGTTAGTGTTCAAGCATTCCATAACAGTACCCCCCTCTTAGGGTTCTGCTTCCAGAGGAACTTCTTTTTTGTCCCTCCAGATTCTCTTACTTATCTGCTCATCCCTCTCATTCTATTCCAAACTTTCTTCCAACTTCTTCATATATTCCTTCT
>Ga0157357_1000633_pt1 | contig 14840 bp, 15 predicted proteins | sample AttcapACBM1_FD_111485 | JGI IMG/M metagenome (GOLD analysis project Ga0157357, IMG submission 111485) | Fungus gardens microbial communities from leaf cutter ant in Botucatu, State of Sao Paulo, Brazil - Atta capiguara ACBM1 | ecosystem: Host-associated > Fungi > Mycelium > Unclassified ... | reverse complement strand
TCACATGATCAAAACTCATACCTGATGGGAGCTGTCATCTGTCATAGCAGCTGTCAGGCTAATTTTAGAAGGTAACTAATTATGTCACTACATTGATATGCTTGTATCTCTACCAATACTTATCACTTTGAGACGCATCATATATTGTTGTAAACATATTGATGAGCACTTTCCAACGCAAGTTCAACCATGCGAATCCGTTTAGCTGTTCAGAAGATATTGGCAGACAAAGCTTTTACAGCTACTGATGGCCTGATATCTCAGTCATTTGTTGTCACTTTTGTGCATCCTACACATATGTGGATAGCTCTCATTTGGGGCTTTCCAGCGCAACTTAGTTTGTGAAAATCAGTCCACTGGTTGTGGAGATACAAGCTGAATGAAGTTTGTGACAGGAAGCTAGCCAGTCTAACACTACTTTCATCATCATCTCTTTCATTTTAATCTTCTCTGGTATTAAGTATAATCTACACTTGGGAGAAACAAAAGTCTGAAGAAGATTTATGGAGCTTGACAAGTTGTTAGATAACAAACATGCCCAGAAGAAGAAATTATCTGTAGGAAATTTTGTGAAAGATACTAGAAGAGTGTGGGAACATTCTCTAATGCATACAGATGTAATTCTAGAGTGAGCCAACCTTGGCTTCAGTAGATGAGCTATATCTCTGCTTGTTATAACAATTATATTTTGCATGGAAATTATAATAAGAAATAAACTATTATAGAAGTCAGACTTTCAAGTATAGACACTCAGTACAGTGCATTATACTGGATAATTTTCAAGCTAAGGAACTACAGAATAATTATATATCTTAAATCCTAGTACTAATCTATCTAGGAATTAGAAAAGACAGATAACTATTCTAGATATACTAAAGTCCTTGAAAATCAAGTCCAGAGTTTTATAAACATTATAAGAAGCTATGTGATCAGTAATTGAGTAATCTAACATAGAATGGAACCAGGTTGATTTGTGCTAGAAGTAGTATATAGGCTAAAAAGAGGATATTTACTTCTGCAAATGTCAAAGATAAAAGTAGTAGACTTAATTTATTTTCATTTTGATTTCTTTTTCTTTTTTCTATTTTTAGAACTTAGGGTTAGGGTTAGAGTGACAAGATCACGTAGTCACATCAGATGACATAATCACAGTAACAGTCACAAGTCACATAATTCATAGAAGGATGTAGAAGACTTTGGAAAGATGATGTTATATAACATGTGCAACACATGTTGACCTTAAGGCTAACATATGGCTGTTTAGGGTAGGTTAGAAGTAGCTAGCACAGACCATGTGGATTTAGTATATAAGATGGACTATCTTGTACAGAGTTCTCTATTGAGTTTTCTTGTGTTAATCCAATATAAGGTTCATTTACTTATCCAACTCTAAAGACTTGAGTTTGTAATAGCAGATGTTTTAGACAGAGCAGAGCTTAAGAAATTATTATCTGTAATGTAGTCAGATGTGTCAAATATGCTTAGATAGTATATAACACAAGTATGGGAACTTATCAAAGCTTGATAAATATTTGGACTTTCCAAAATAATCTTGGCCTTAACTTATATGTTTTGCCTTCTACTAGTTATAGAGTTACAATTTTAGAGGAAGGTCTTAGAAGGTAGAATTAGAAGTTATATTACTATTAATATTGGAGTTTGGTATCAACTTTAGTCAATTATCAGGCTAGCTATTACAGAGTAACTGTTAGACACAGTTCATACCTTGTTATCTAAGATCTGATAGAACATCTTGGAAGTTCAGATGAGTGATTAATGCATTATCCAAAAATGACCTTTGACTTTAGCTTATGTGCTATGTCTTTACTAGCTATACTGGTTACATATTCATATTTCAGAATAGAACTTGGAAACTTAGTGGTGTTATGATCTTAAACCTTTAGAGCAAGGTATAAGATCAAACCCTTATATTAGAGTAAACACAAGAGAACTCGATAGAGAGCTCTTTACAAAGTAGTCTATCTTATATACCTATACAGATGGTCTATGCTAGCTATTATGCACCCTACTCTAAATGACCATGTGTAAAGCATAAGGTCAACATGTAGTATTCATGTTGTATGATGTTACTTTTTTCAGAACCGTCTACTCCTTTCTCTCATGTTCTGTGATCAGTATTGTGACTATACCATCTGATGTAATAGTGTGACTAATCATTCTAACCCTAACCCCAGAGTTCTAAAAATAGAAAATGTAAAATAATTTAAAGAAAAATAGAAAAATAAAAATAAAATAAAAATAAATTGAAGTCTATTGTTTTTGTTTCATACAAGTGGGTGGTAAGGTGTGTTATCACCAACACTGGAAATAAGTGTTAGTTTTAGTCAATTATCAAAATAAATAATATAGTGTAAACTACCAGATTATATACTAGGTATGCTATCTAGGGTAGTTACCTAGAACAGAGGCTGTTAAGTAAGTTATCCTGATTTTTAGTAATTCTCAGATGTTAGGAGATAGAGGTCTATGGAGTTAGCAAGGGTTCAGCAAGGATATCTGAGGTAAACTGGAGGTGTGTAATCTATACTGGAAGAGGTTAGAAAGTGTAAATAAGGCAGAAGGGGTTATTCATGAGTTGGAACAGGTATGGTCAGAATGGAATGTGACAGTAACTACCAGCCTCAAATACATGAAATAACTAAAGGAGTAATTAAGTGAATCTCCAAGTAGATGTTTCAGTGGTGGAATACTGAAAGGAGTTCAGATAAAAGGAAACTCTGTATAAAAGTCTGAGATTATGTGGAGTTTGAGGGTTAATAGACAATGAAAACAAGTCCAAATAACTGCAGAATTTGGAAATAAGCCTATTGTAAAAGTAGTGGAGTTTTGATGCAAATAAGGTCAAATAACCATGGGTATTTTCATGGAAATAAGTCCATTATAAAAGACCAAAATACTGGTGGTGTTTTGATGCAAATAAAACCAAGTAACCGCAGTGTTTTGACGCCAAAATAACCATATTGAAGATGGACATGGCTCGGAGTTTGGACTGTGACCTACAAGATTGACACATCTTTGCCCTCATACTAAGGTTTTCTTCTGAGCCACTTTTCAATCAGAATGTTGGAGATTCTTATCAGTTACTCTCATAGTATCCTTGAGAGTACATTCAAGAGTATGCTTTACTCTTGAGGGGTATACTCCACACTTGGCTCAAGAGCAGAATCAAGGGTAGAGTATTATTCTTGCAAAATGTGCTGCCCCTAGTATGCTCTATATCAACAGATAATCTTACAGGAGAGGGACGAGCTATGCAGATATACTTTTTGCTCACTGGATAAATTATAAATTATAAATCATGATAGTCGTTTGATAAATCTACATGGTTCATATTATTCAATAATGCACCAGAATCATCATCAACACAGTGACTGTCAAAAATTCATAGTATGTCCTGTTTTAATTCATTCATTGCGGTACACTCTCTCTAACAACAGGTTTGCACTGGCAGCTCGATTCTATATGAATCCCTGAACGAGACGAAAATACTCTGACGCAGGATGCAGGGAAGTTTGGTGGTTTCCGGAATTTGGCAGTATTCTAGCCTTGAGGTCGATTTTGTATCTTGTCTGACATCAGCTATTGATCCTGGGACCTGCTTCCTACTTCTGTGAAGTCCTTCTGCCATCTGCTACGGATACCGTCTACCTCATCAAACGCTTTTTTATGTAATGAAACTCGAGGTAAAGTTATATCTGACATGACTCTCTTGTGCCGACGTACTTAGCATGATCCACAGCTTCCGTACATCGTAATCGCTGCGACGTGTGCAGCTCTTACTGTGCTCAACTTCTTCCGAATTTCTATCTTGTTAAGTTTGAGAGACCTGACTGTGGCACATGTTCAATTTCGTAAGTTTTCTCCAGACCTGTCGAAAACTCAGAATTCACCTAAGTATCTCCCTCCAGCCAAATCTTCTGATGGCTTTCCTCGACAGCTACCCGTAAACGTGAGAAATGCAGCCATGGCCTTCAATGATACCTCCCATTATGGACTCCACGATGTATACGAGTGGGAATCACTTATACCCCGAGGCAACGGTTGGGTTGTGCTCGGGCCTGGTCCAAGGTCTTACGCCGTGACAATGTACCACCAGTTACACTGCCTAAACGCGATGCGCTACGATCTTACCCAGTCCAAGATCGGGAAGGCACCGACTCAAGCAGAGCTTGGACATGCACATCATTGTTACAACTATATTCGCCAGGGTCTGCAGTGTGGTTTGGACTTAACTCTTGACTTAAGTCACGATGGGTTGGGAAACACAGCTCATGTTTGTCGTGACTGGGCTCAGATACGGACATTCATGGAACGTAACTATGACCAACACACAATTTACTTTTCTTGATGCCTGTACATCCTGTTCAAGGTCATGAAGTGTTTGATCAGCAGTTGACTTTGCATCACGATACTCTCATCTCTGCCATGCCACCTTCACTGATCACCAATCACCAGCTGAGTGTTAGACCCATCAAACAAACTCCTACGGTCGAGAGACACCCCACACCCGCAAGTCCGAAGGCACGCTGGAGAACCAGAGTCGCAGTGCACACAAGGGGGAAAGTGGGGTCTATCAGATGCAATCCTACGGTACCGATCTAGTAAACTCTTTGAATGAGGAAGGAAGTGACAGGCTGTCGACCGATCTGCCTAGTGCTGGGTGTTCTTCGCCTTGACAATAAGAATGGCGAAGAGATTTCAAGGAGGCGTTGACAGGTTCATGACCTCGAATCGGATTCAAGCATATGGTTTTCAGACCCGTTGGGAAGATGTAATAGTGAGCAGAAGGAAAGAGAAAGAAAGAGAAAGAAAGATAGTTATCCAGGGTCCATAAAACACATCCTCAATTGCAGGTGGTTGCGCTTGCAAGCAACAAGATAGGGCGATTAGGCAAGGGATAAGAGGCTGAAAATGCCAAAGGACGGTAGTAATATAATTACAAAACGATGTGGAACCGGTCACGTCGTGACATTGTTTTCTGTTAGGGGCAATCCCGATGCACCAGTCCAGCAATTCCCCTCGCACGTTCCTGCCCTTATTTGCTTTGTTGGCACTGAGTACCGTCTTCAATGCCATCTTAACCTTGAACGACTTTCATCTATTATCTAGTTTACGAGGATTTGAGAGTAAGTAAAAATTCATTCAGTCTGTGAAATAACTATACAATAATCTCCAGCATCAGGAAACCAACCTGGAAAGAATGAGGCACCTCTGAGCCTGCTGCCAGTACTTCAGCTTGTTGAGGCAAATGGGCATTATGGCATGAACGCAGACCAGGAATGGGAGACGCTCCTGCCCCCGAATTATGTTACTGGCCTTCTTTTCCATTCAACTGACAAACGACGGCATTTCATCTCCGTCTATCACCAGATCTCATGCCTTAACTCTCTTCGGAAGTTGTACATGAATCCAGGATGGGAAGACGATATCGAAAAGCAGGATGGAGCGCATCACTGCCTAAATGTGCTGCGTCAAGCTGTCCTCTGCAACGGAGATACTACGCTAGAACCTTCACATTCAGAGCTTCGCTCGAATGGGAAAGAGGTTGCTGCAGCCAGTGGCATGGATGTTCTACACGTGTGTAGAGACTGGGAGGAACTCAAAACTTTGTCTGAGGTTGTTCATCATTCAGGTGCGTTGTGATGCAGGGTCATTCTATTTGGATTATATCGGCAGATGGCTGACAAATTTACAACATAGGTTGATTCACATGGGTATCGTTTGCTTCTGACGGTTGGTGTGGGTTAGCGAAGCCCCAAGACGCAGAACCCAGTTTCCCAGAATGAGATTACAGTTCTGCTTCTTCTCAATTTCCGGCTTCGAGGCTTCTATAATCCTTATTGGGTGATACTTGTCTATAAATCTTGTGGCACATTACAGCAGTTCGTGATGTAGACACGGTCAAGAAACTCGCTTTTCGCTTCATTCGATCCTCCACTCCTACCATGAACCACGACCACAATGAAGAGACAAAAGCCCTGCTTCCCGCAGCGGACAATTTCGACGTCTCAGCAAAGACGAAATGGATCGGGGGAAAGTGGATGTACAAGGCAACCTCTTCCCAGACAGTTTACCTCATCTGTTTCTTTTTTCTCGTGTTAAACGTCGCGCTCTTCGCGGCCAGTTGGTGCATTCATAGGGAGATCAAGAACTTCTATCTCTCATCGGGTCGTGATATTGAAAGCCTCCCACGACCAGACCCGTTCGCAGGGTTGTCGGAAGCAGCAAAAAAGCAATCATGAGGGTGAGGAACCATGTTCAATTTTCGCTCCTGATATTAACCAGATATTATTCGGGATAGTCCGTCCCGATTACTGAGGCAGGATTATTATATAGTAAACGTATCCATTCATTTCTTGGGCTAGCTAGTTTAGGAAATCCTTTTCTTTTGTCAATAAAATGGGCGCGGTGGTATTATCTGCTGCACATATGGTAGATAATCTTGTTTGTGGGGCGGTCATCGACGTTGGCAATGTGAGATCGCCCCTGTTTGCAACGCAGGATTAGGTCTGATTTTAGGAAACCATCAAATCAGACACGAGATTCAGAATTTATCATAATTGGTAATAAAGGAGCTGAACACTTTGGCCGGTGAACGATTGTGTGACATCATACTCTCGGATTCATCCGCACGTCATGCTTAGCCGTATGAAAGGCCTTTTTACTATTCTCCTTCCCGCAGCCGACCCTGCAAAGTATCGTACCGCTATGTCCTCAGGTCTGTTTCTACGGACTTTGCCGCGATTGTACATCTGATTCCTCCCAAGCCGCAACCAAGTCTGAGATTGCCACATTCGCTGAAGGCTGCTTCTGGGGCGTCGAACATATCTTCCTTAAATATTTTCCTCCTTCGCAGAACAAGGGTATCTTGAAAACCTCCGTGGGATACACGGGTGGAAACCCCCTTGTTACACATCCCACGTATCAAACTGTATGTTCTGGTGCGACCGATCATGCTGAGGCATTGAGAATTGAGTTCGATCCGGGCATTTTGTCCTACGGGGAACTTGTTGGTGAGTACAAGGCTTATTGTGTGTTGTACGTGTCGCTTATACTTGGCTATCTTTCTTTCTGCATGCTTCTAGAATTCTTCTATCGCACACATGACCCCACTACCATGAATCAACAGGGCTCAGATATGGGGACTCGTACGCATTCTTATTTTACCCACTTATCTCCGTCTCACCGTTATAATTCTGATTTGACATTGCAGAGTATCGCTCAGCAATATATTTCCACACTCAAGAACAACAAACCATTGCGCAGCGTGTAACAAAGGAAGTTCAGGAAAAGTATTTCACCCCGAAAGGCAAGAAAATTGTCACAGAAATTGCCCCCGCTTCGCAGTGGTGGAACGCCGAGGAGTACCACCAACTTTATTTGTTCAAGAACCCCAGCGGATATCAATGCCCCACCCACAAGCTGCACTGGTGAAATTTCTTATCCAGCCGGATCTGAATTGCAACTCTACACATGGTCGAAGGGTCTACGCGGAGTGACGTTCCTAAGAAGCGAAGAGAATGATCCAACTTATCTGGAACACGAAACTGTGTATGGTTTACAAATTCCATAATATATCAGTGTTGGATTGGTACAGAAATAGCAGACTGTTATACGATACACAATATGGGCCTATTAGATGCCACATTCGTGCACTGTTTTGCTCCTGAAATAGGATTTTGCGTCTGAACTCTTCATTCCTAAATTTTGAGTCTTATTCATGTCTTATTCATCCTGATCGCGCATTAAAGAGTATAGACCAGCCTGTGGACCCCCACGGATTTTTTCTGAAGTCAAGATAACCCTGCCAATGCTTGTAAGACCAGGAAAGGTACAGAAGAGTTATGGAAGAGTATATGTTAAATCGAAGACTTCTTGTTCTCTGATTCATAGCTATTCTGCTGGCAATGAAGCATGGCTTAGACTTTCAAAGGTATATTGACAAAATCAGTCGAAGGTCAAAAATGCTTCCTAAATGATTCCTTTCCACCCAGGCAGGAGTCACGAGAGTCCTCTACTCAAGTAGGCCACCTGGTTCCATATTAGCCGCGGATTGACAAAAAGGGTTCTTTCCTCATACAATTCACTCTTAGCAGTGCAAGCCGAGTGATCGCCGAGTGTTTCTCCATCACAGCGAAGCACTGTACTTAGGTGGATATATCATCCAGAAGAACCTTTATTGAGGTCCTTCATCCCAGTCAATATTAACTCAAACCAGTTTCCTCAGGAAATAACGATGCCCTTGCTTTGAACCAACGCACTATAAACGGGAAGCGGGTTCCAGACACCTCATATATAAAATCCTTGATACAAAAACATTATCTCCCTATTTCTTTCCCAAGTGCAGAGTCGCCCCTCCTCTACCTCAAGTCATCCCTATGCGTTTATCATTCTCATTTATCGCAGTACTTGCTCTGCCCTACTGCGTATCTTGTGCTCCCGTGCCTAGTGAACTTGATCCTCGTAAGTGCATGGCCTTGATCAGCATTGGACAAGTTTCACGTTTTTACAGAAAACTTCTCTATTGTTGGCAATCCAACACCCGACACGCCTCAAGGTCGGGGCGTCGGAACGGCAAATTCTGATATAGCTGAACCTAACTGCTAGTAGGGAAACGATCCGAGAACGTTCTGAAGTTCGACAGAGAAGTTTCTGAACTATTTCAACGTGAGTGTCACTGTGTCTTAGAATCACCTCTGATTATTGATTTGTATAGGGGGTGTCAGCAATTTCAGGATAATTGGAAATCCGACGTCAGACTCAAATGAAGTCCCATGAGATCAGCTCGTTCTCGATGAAATATCTTATTTGATTTGACTATGTCGCTTCGCTGTTATAGAATGATTATGAGGTAATTCAACCTTGTACGTCTGATCCGCGGATGCCAACTTTGACTTCATGTCAACTTTGACTTCAAATGGTTGTTTGTTTCATTCGTTTTGCGCCTGATTTCTCTGGATGAATGTGACGGAGTAAGTCAATCTTTGAGCGGGTGGGATATTTCTTTCTTCAGCACGCGGCATACAATGGAATATCTTATGTCACTGACAGAATCACGTTGTGAGATAACACGGGAGGAAAAGCAATGGAGCAAGGTATCTGGTCTTATAGCTAAGGAGGGGGGACATGATAAGCTAGCCACACAAGCAGCGCAGCAGGAAAGTAGTGAGCCGATGCTACATCTACGTGGAGCGTTGCCAAGAGCTGAAATGAGAGAAGGAGACCTAGATGGACGGAGACAACTACTCCATTAGCACAGGGACCATGACATTTCAGTGAACTGGCTTCGCAAAAGGGTAGAGCTTGTTGCCTCGGTAGAAGGCTTAAGTCGAGTTCGATTGTCTACGTATGCCGTCTCCAGAGATTGCTATTGGACCCCAAGTTGCACATGAAAAAGAACATAGGCCTTATCATAGGCCTTATCATAGGCCTTATCATCACCGCCTACAGTGAATGCATGGTACAGGCCACTAATAATAGAGCTACCTGCGCAGCAGAGAAATATTAATAGCCGTTGAAGTATCGACAAATCATATTCGTGTTCGTCACAATGCGTGGATGGCTCATGGAGACAATAGGGCTTAGCGTCGTTATATCATCGGATGACAGATATCAGAGTGTTCGAACAAGTCTGAAATGCATCCGGTTCCAACGGCATCCAAGAGACTTCCAGAAGGAATCTAGACAATGAGGAAGGTACATGTGTTTCTTGCCTCCTTGTTGGTCATCATCAAAATTCCAGAATCCTACGGGTAGTCATCCTCGGTTCCAAAAGCATCGTTGTTTCGTTCACACGGCGAGAACAATTGGACCCCGTAATAAGAGAAGGAATTACTAACTGATAAGCATCGGGTGCCAATTCACAGCTCAATTACCAGGTCCCACACAACCACTCGCAGTAAATTTCACAGGATGTCCTGTGTAGAACTAGTTTCCTCTTATATTCTCATGAAAGCTTGGATTTATTGGCTCATGATCAAGTATTGATCTCGGCTTCGTCCAATCAATTTAAGAAGGTAGCTGAATAGTGTCACCCGTGAGTGGGTTCGTTTACCGATTGACGCGTGTGACGATCCCATGCTCTCCCGAAAGATGGCCATCAGTCAAGAGCGAATTAAAATTTCAAGTCAGAGTGAAATTCACATTGGCTAGACTACTTTAAGATCGACTTTGTTACGTTTGTGCTAGATATGCTTCACCACATGCTGGCCTTGCTTAACTCTCACGTTAAAATTACATCTTGGAATGACGCACGCATTCAAAGTGGATTATTTACACATCAGTTATAATACATAACGAAAATCACGGTTTTGAATATCTGTAAGGTCCAAAAATGCCTGATTTCCTATGTTTGAGCATCATGACCAGTGCATGGGAATAGTTTACATATACCTTGTCTATTCTCATTTTCTCAATTTTACCATCGCTATTCTCGCGCTCAACGTACACGTCATCGTAGGTGGTATCTCGAGTCTCGGCGTCCCGACGTTTATTTTCTCTGTCCATAAAGAAACGGAGGACTAAGAGCAGCACCAAACATGTCAGATAACTAATGCCGATAACAATCCATGGGACATGATTCCTGGCATTAGTGAGGAAAAGAACTTCGCTAATTCTATCAGACGTAAATCTATCGACTTACCTCGGCTTGTACTTGGCTTGCCACATGAAAGGACCTATTGCGTTGCCAATACAGTACGCAGAAAGCATGATCGCATTGACAGTAACCTTCTTTGTGTGACCAGCAGTAGCGCTCGAGAGCCAAGATAAACCCAATACAAACCCTGTAGTTCCAACACCTGAAGCTCATGAGTGCAGTAGACAGGGGAAAACTGGATAACTACTCACCTGTGATCCATTCCGCGAAAAGAAGACCGATTTTATTGGACCATGGCAAAAAACTGATTAAAAATACACCCAAAAGATTCGGGATGAAAAAAATCGCTCCAACATATGCACGGCTATTGGGAATACGAGAAACAATACTGATTCCCACCCATATCGTGACAATTTCGATGACTCCATCCACGCATGCAAGTAAAGTTGTCTGTAAAAAGCTGAATCCAAACGAGGATACAATAATCTGACGTTGATTGAGAAGCGAGTTTGGAATATTGTCCAAGATCGAGAACAGTGCGAATAACCATGTCTTTGAGTCCATGAGAGCTTCAATCATCCTGAAAATCATTGGAAACACTATTACTATGATGATGACAAGACTACGAACTGGTCTTTTTTGAATTGTTTATTCTCCACTCCGGTTTGGTTTTCCTAAGGGATAGAGTCAGAACATAGGAGGAGAGCTTAGCTATGAAGACTCACTCTGATGCGCAGTATAGCTTTGGCTCGCTCATCCATCGTCAGGAACCAGGCCGTCGTAGGGGAATCGGGAAACAGGAACCTATTTTTACTTGGTACAGACCAGCCGAGCAATTTTGTAACCTGTACATACCAGAAGGCAACAGCCGTCAAGAGTGTCACAGTCCCGGTGATTACCATGAGCCTGCGATAGAGTAAGAATTGGTTTTCTTAGCTCATCACAAGTAACCATTTCACCATTGCCAAGGCTCAAAGGATGATGTGTGAATGTGAAGGGTTCCAAAGCTAACAAAACCGGATATAATTTGAGCTCATTGAATGACAAGCAATGAGATTCCATTCCTGCGAGGCATCTTCAGCGCATACCTGTTCCATTCGTCAAAACTGTAGGGGTAAACACGAAGCAACTAAATAGGTATTCATCACTCACACCACCAACCCACTCGAACAGTTTGTTCATTCCTTGTATAAAACATTGACGTGACGATAAGAAACCCAGCAGTTATCGAGCCTTCACAGGCACCAAGAACCAATCTGACTACGAAAAGACCTGCGAAATTCTTGCAGGCAGCGTGAGCACATAGCGCGACAGCCCAAACTGCGACATTACAGCTGATGATTTGTTAGAAGCAGATAAAGAATCGTTGGAGTAAATCACACCTCATCCATTTAGCGACCGGAAATCTCTGCAGACACAGGTTTTGAGGAAACTCGAATGCTAGATAACTTAAGTAGAAGATAGTTCCGAGCCTGTTAAAGGTTGACGAGCTCAGGCCATCAGATGACCCCGGATAAATTGTAGTACCAGTTATATCTACCAGTGGATGAGCTGACAGATTAAAACGCAGGACATATCACGCACTGGTTAGTTGTCAAATGGGTCGCTTCTCTGGGAACCAAAAATCAGGATGGGGTTAAGTGAATTCCAGAAGGCGTGACCTAATCCCCAGTATCGCGGCGCTTCCTAGAGTGGTCTTGTCCATAAATTGGACCCTAGAAATCCCTCAGCCCAACACTACCAAACCTGAGGAATACTTACCAGTAGAGAACTATATCCTCATGAATGAGCACGTAGCAACAACTCGATACTATCAGAAACGTACTACACATGAGAGGTATGATATGCCTATCGATTTTGCGACTTTGCAGAGGGTCAATCAAATGCCACTGGAATCGAAGCAATGTACGTGCCGTATTCTGAGAGCCTCCGCTGCGTCCAGCTCACCAACATAACGGGCTACCAGCTCGGCACCAGTATCAACTTCCCTCGTAAAAATGACTGCATCGGATTTGTCTCCTATATTGACTGACTTCTCTTCGTTGTCTGATATGGAGGGTAGTTTGGGGTAGGTCATGGTTGGGGACGCGATAGCACGAAACAAGCACTCAATGCCTACTGATTTATATTCACTCAAACCAACAGGTTATTTCTACTCCTGCCGTTGGACTATTTTTACTATCAAATACATTTTAGCAAGTCATACCAAATATAGCTCAAGATAAGAGTCTGATAACTATAGATCATGTGTCCTGGACAATGATAAGTTGCATTGTGTCACTTGTCCGAGGTTGTGCTGAGACTCCGGGAATCTTGAAACTGCCCAAACAAGATGCACAGCTGGGTTGGGCAATCGACGAGTTACCAATGGAGATCTTAGATAGTCAGATTGGATGCAACCCGAGCACAAAATCCCCGGCTTGCCACGCAAGACCATATGAGGCATCAGGAAGGCATCAGGAACGAACTTTGAGTTCAGTGCGTGATTGATGAGGCTAGCCTAGCGCCAGCAGATGAGCGACTCAGTTGGTGCATTTCAGTTGGTGCATTTCGACTGGAATACAACAGATCAGATGGATCATTAGGAAAGGCAGATAGGTACAATTTCAGGGCAATGTTTGGTTCTTTGCTCAGTGAGAAGCCAACTCCAGCCTAGAAAGTACTGATCCCAGAATGCTCAAAGCCAGAGCTCTACTTGTTCGCATCCATTCATGATCCAGTGTTTGGAGTTGGAAAGGTACTTTGTAAGCTAGAATCTGGTGTCTAATACTAAAATTCAATGGCACCTCTTGTTGCCGAAGGTTCAGATAAGCCTTCTTCATGTCGGAGGTGTCTTTATTCTGGTTTTAGAACCTGTGAACATGTAGGGAGATTTATTCTTGTCTGCATATTGGAAATGGTCTAGCAGATCCACTAGAAAAGAAAGTTCTAAATAACTGTGACATTGCATTTTAGTTTCATATCAGATTTATTGTTCTTTTTTTCATTTCACTTGTATATTTCATTCTAATGTATTAATGGCAATATCAAAGACTTAAGAGAGGTTCACATTCCGAATAAGAACCTTTATCTATGGTACTAATATTCAAAAGCTACTTAATACAATTTCTGAAGTATTGTTAGTACTTCACCTATTTGATTTCTAGCAGGTTTTGAAGATTTCTAGTAGTCTGGAAAAAAATAGCAAGATAAGTATCAGTTGGTATTATCAACTGTAAGGTTCAGCCTGAGAGGTATCTTTGAAATATATTATCTGGGATTGTTAGTGTTGTAGTAACCTTTGAAGGAGATTGTTAGCATGATTGAGGCATAGAATTTGTGCTTCAAGCTCCAGGATAAATCTAAGTATATTGTCTGAATAATATACAAGGCATACCTCTATAAGAAATCTAAGAGAACAAAATGAGATTTTCTGAAAGCAGCAACTATTCTAAATACTCTAAAGTTCATTCTAACAGTGTTAATGTAACCAAGGAATGATAGAACCTAGGTGGACAGGAACCCTGATAGAAACATTTACTAAAAAAGATAGAGGTCTATCAGATAATAACAAAGAGCACATGATAATAATCATCTAGATAACAGGACTTATTGGAGTTTGGGCATGATAATGGCAGAGTTGATGTAATCAACTCTGAGAGTTTAACAACAGAGATTGGAGTTTGTGTATGAAAGAAATAGTAAACTTCAAGGGTTTGATGATGGAAATTAGGATTTGTGTTATAGAAGAGAGCAGTTTTCATGAAGTAATGGATTCTCTTACAGATAGGATATCATTGTATTTGCTCTTTCTTGTGAAGTCCCAAGATAATTTGCATGGGAATAAAGGTGTGAAGTTAAATTTTTTTAGTCTTTTTGTCAACTATGGAATGAAGAGACCAGTTATTGTTACTTGGGCAATCCCAAAAATTTGAAGAATTCCCTGAGTTCTTTTGAAATAGCTATCAATTGATGTTAATAAAGGTAGATCAAAGAGTTAAAGATGCAATGTGCTGCATAAATAGCATTTATAATGACAATGATATGTATAACATTGGGGATTTGAATGGCCTGGTTAATGCCACACTGTTACAAACTCAAAACCTTAGGGTTGGTTAAGAGAGTGAACCTTGTATTGGGTTAACACAAGAGAACTGGATAGAGAACTCTGTACAGGATTGTCTACCTTATATACAAATACCTAATGGTCTGTGCGAGCTATTTCTAGCCTACCCTAAACAAC
>Ga0157357_1000631_pt1 | contig 14865 bp, 17 predicted proteins | sample AttcapACBM1_FD_111485 | JGI IMG/M metagenome (GOLD analysis project Ga0157357, IMG submission 111485) | Fungus gardens microbial communities from leaf cutter ant in Botucatu, State of Sao Paulo, Brazil - Atta capiguara ACBM1 | ecosystem: Host-associated > Fungi > Mycelium > Unclassified ... | reverse complement strand
GCCAGCTCTTAACATGAATACAACTCTTGTCAGAGAAGACAGGTTTGATTTGTCTCAGTTGGATAAAATCCTATCATTGTCCATAAGTCTTAAATCCTATTCAAAGTTTCTATTTTGACTAGTGCAATTTCAGGATATCACATTGTTGAACAAAGCTGAACTTCTTTTATTTCAACACAATTATCTCAATCCTTCATCACATCACAAATATGCTTATTACTATGTGCCATGTGGTGCAACACATCCAGCAGTGTCTGCCTGTTCATCCATCCCTCTTGGCCATTTCTTCTCTGTCTTTTGGTGGGTACTACCTGTTTATGGTGCACTTCACTTCATCCCATCTATATCATTCAAGTGGAAGAAGTCTCTTAATGACCCAAGTTCTGTGATTGTAAGGACAAGTTTAGGAAGTATAAGGAGTTTAGCATTTCTGGAGGTTTTTGTTGTTATTTATCAGAGTATGTGAACTAAAGAGCAAAGGAGAAGAAAGAAGAAAGAAAGAAACAGGAAAAATAAAATGACAATAGTAAAATACTACTATTATAGTAGCAAAATTGTATATTCATATAATGCTTTCTTTGAAAGAGAAAGCATTTGGATTGAACTACAAAAAAACAATGAATTGACCAATAGTATCTTTTATTAGATTCTAGTATTTTTTAAATCTTTTGTAGTTGTAAAGAATATGACATCTTGATTCAATAGGATATAATCTACATAGACAACTAAACTCTTCTCTCAGAAAAAATTTGAGTTAGTACTCTCCTATTGGAATATGATTGGTAATGGCTCTGGTAGCTCAAGCTCAAAGTAAATTTGAGAAACTGAATTGTTTAATCTATGAACCTCCTTTTATTTTGAAAGTTATATACTACTCTTTGATGATATTGTTACATTCTTCCTTCTTGTTGAAAAGCCATGACATTTTGCTAGAATAAAGTGGAATAAGGTTGAATTTCTTCATTTCCTTATCCACTGCTATATGAAGGTGTCTTTTTTCATTGCTAGGATAGTTACAAAATTCTATGGAACTATCCAAATGACTATTGAAGAACACTCTGAGTTCTTTTGATATCACAATTGACTGAAGTTGATAGGGATACATAGAGGAGTTGAAAATTCTATTTGTTGAGTGAATGACATCTGTGATGACAATAATACAAGAAGAACTAGGTATTTGGACTACTATGAGTCCAAACTATTCTAATAAGAAAGAGATGATATTGTAGCTACAAAAAAGATGAGCATTCATTTTATCAAAAGATTTCTCCTAAGAAATAAAAAGTCCATCATCTACAAACAAAAGAAATGATACAGAAATTTTTAAATTATTTATTCTTTTTTCAAAAATATGAAAAACTGGAGCAATGAAAAGAGCAAATAAAATTGGAGATAAGGTAGATTCTTGATCTATACCTACATCCACATTGAAAGAGGAAGAAGAGAAACTGTTTCATAAATAATATGTTTTTCTGCCTACTAAATAGTTGAAAAAGAAGATAGATACTTTAGGATGGAAACTTGCTTTGTTCAATATCAGAGGTAACATCTAGTGATTGAGTAATGGGAAGAACTGAGTGATGTTAAACACTAATGTACTTGTTTGAAGATTCTTGATTCATCTAGAGCAAATAAGATGAGTAAGAAATACTCTCATATCCATTGACAATTGTTGTTTGAGTCCTCCAAGTTGGTTTGGATAAACAAAATTGTTTGCTATTGAGAGGAATTGTAAGTGTTCACCAATGACTTTCTTAATCAGTTTTTCTAGTGTATTCAGGAGAATAATAGGGCAGAAGAATTTGGTGGAGTTGTAGGAAGCTTTATTGGGCTTAGGAATGATGATGGATGAAGACAACTTGAAATGAGTTGGCCAATGTCCTAAGTCAATACAAGCATTAGCAATATTAACAATATTCTCTAAGCATTCATCATCTTTGACAATTGCTTTGAGATGTTTCTATGAAATTCTATTAGGGCCTGAAGTAGACAAATTACTGCACTTGTCAATAGCACTCATGAATTCTTTTCTTAAAAAGGAACTACATGATGATAGCAGTTTGGTTGGAATTTTATCTAGCAGTGATATATTCACTTGATGATTTTGTGCTGAATTGAATGTTTGATGTAAAGTATGTTAGAGATTTTCAATCTCAATGCATAGTTATCCATTATATTGTATTGCTTCCATGGCTTGTAGTTTATGTTTCTTAATCCAATTCATCAAATCCCAGAGTCTATGATTTTTTGATGTGATTTCTTGAATATTTTTATCAAAAAATATGTGTTTTGCTGTCTTTACCATTTTTTTGAAGTCTTTCTGTTATGACCTTAAGCTTGGCTCAGGTTGCAACTCAGGCAAAGACCTGAGTAAGAGTAAAGAAGATGATCAATTAGTAAAGTGTAAGGATACAGAAATGTATCTACACTATATATACCTATAGACCATGAGGAAACCATATGTCCACAATAATACAATATATGAGAATGGAAGGAGAAGTCAATGAGAAAACAATGCCTACTACATGAGGTGCTGACTGATACAGTCTATAGCACAGCCAATCATTGCATCATATCCTAGACCTTACAAGATATGATGAACACATGCTAAAGACATGAGGAGGTGATTGTAACACTTTCCATTCCTTGACTCTCTTGAATGGCCTGTAAGCTGTGAGTTTTGCTTAATAGTCCTCATTTCACCAATCTTTAAACTTTCTTGTTATATTTACCAGACATGAGTATTTGAATCAAGTAGAATCTAATAAGCTACAATTAGAACATTGTAAATGTCAGCTTTAGTATCCTTAAAATACTTTAAAGCTGATTGTTTATCATCAGAATAAATGTTAATCATGAAAAAGATAAATCTTAAATCCATTATTGAAAAAATAAAAACAAAAAATGTCTTTGTGGTTAAAAATGTCTTTTTGTAGAGAAAACCACAGAGATTAAATAAATGTTAATATAAGAAATGACCCTTAGGTAGTTATGCTCTCTAGAATTTGATCTGAAAAAGATAATTCAGTTTGGATGGTTTGGGACACCTATGATTTTATCACCCTCTTCACTAATAGAACTCAGAATAGCATGTATAAATAACTAAGGATGTTCTTGAATAAAAATAATATTGAAATTATTTTGGGTTTTGAGTATTAAGTCAGTAAGAGTTCTGTTCTTTCAAACATTTTGCAAAAATATCTTGAGATTTTTAATAATCATGCTTGAACATTGCTCATAGCTGAGCAAATTGATTGTTTTCTGGTTTCCCAGACCTCTTGATATTTCTTCATATGCCATTCCTTGTTGAAGTGATGCTTCTAGAATGGGCAGATATTTAAGTCAGCGTGATGTTCTCCTTTACAATTCAAACATTTGAATATATAAGGGCATGGTTCTCCCTGCTTTGTTTTGAGACATAGAGAGTTTGTCTTGAAGTCTACCTTGCAACACTAGATGAAGTGGTGATAATGTTCAGTCTTATATAGGCTATTACACTTTATGCATCTTGAACCTTGAATATAGCAAGTGAAGGTTGTATATCCTTATTTCCAGCAATTCTTGTACTAAGGAACCCCAGAGTTTGCATTATTGCCACAAATGATGGCAATTGTCAGACTTACAAAGTTTGGACCCAAGTTTCTTTTAACTTTTCTTTTGACTTTATTTTATTTTATTTTCTAGGAACAGGGATTAGGGTTGGCATGACATAACTGTCACACTGTCACAAGTCACATGACACAGTAACAGTAACAGTCACATGTAATGAGATAGCAATAGAAGGAAGTAGAAGGTTCTAACAAGATAATGTTATATAGTATATATAATATATGTTGATCTTAAGGCAAATATATGGTCATTTAGGGTAGGCTAGAATAGTAGTAACATAGACCATGGGGATCTAGTATATAAGATAGATAGTCCAGTATAGAATTCTCTATTGAGTTCTCTTGTGTTAACCCTAATATAAGGTTTTTTCTTTGATCAACCCTAAGGTTATTGAATCATAACAGCAATGTGGCTTTCTATATTAAAGCAATAGTTAATGAGAGTCTTTGCTGATGTACTACTCTAGGAATTCCAGATATCAATCTATACAATAACCATGTCAGATTTCAGTGATGCTTTGATAACTCCATAAGAAAACTTAATAGAGTTTCTATTATAAGGTAGTCTACTTTATATACTCTAGTTGACAGTCCATATATATTACACTAACCTATTCTCAAGTTATAACTGAGATCTTTTGGTAGATTCTACAATATTCTGTTTAGTCACATGATAGTGTGACTGTCATGGTCACATATGTCATGATTTGTGACCTTGTGACTATCATGTATGATGTTGTGATATTATATCATGTTCCCTTAGCTAAGTTCTAAGAAGAAAATAAGAAAACTAAGCTATAAAGGAAATATGAAAAAGGAAAAGAGATCATAAAAGACAAGAAAAATCAAAGTCCACTCTAGCAAATTCTAACACTATGACATCAAGCCAATGTCCCACTATTGATGACATTGATCAGATCTTGCCTTGTTAGCATGTTTCCTGTTAATTGAATCTACTAAGGTATGCACACACCATCTCATTATAGTATATAAACAGTAAATTATAACTACATTGTCCATTCAACCAGTATTTGCATCAGCTTCTATAATATCTTGCATCAATCTGACAGTTTCTCGTGAACGTGGTTTGATGGCACATTCGAATGGCAGTGGGTGCCTATCAAATATCAACTCTATCATGTAGTATGCCATTCAAAAAATAGAATAAACTCACGAAACAGCACCAGAGTCATATTCACAACTCAGCTCAATAGGATGGCCATCAGCATTAAGGATTTTTTCAAAATCAAACACAGTCAGCAACGACGCTGCCGTCAACCAGAGTACAGAGTATCCGATATGTGCCCCGGGGCATATCCTAAACACGAACCATTTCGTCAATGAAAGAATAAGCACTATGGGATTCATCTCCACGAACCTACGTCCAAACCCGAAGACTATATCTATCGGATCACGTACTCCATTATCCTTCCTCAGCCTACCATCAGACGTCAAGAATCGCTCTGGACAGAATTGCCGAGGTTCAGGGTAGTCGGATTCATTGTTGAGCATTGCCCTGAGAAGAGCATTATTGGATCAAGGAATGGGTGTGTACAAAAAGTGATCTCACCATGCATTATATAAAACTGAGCTGTGTTTGGGGATATAATATCCGTTATAAAGGTCGGCTGAAATGCATTGGTGCGCAACACCTGGAAGAATGAATCAGGGTACGGTCTAGAGCAGATGGCACTGCATAAATTATTATTGCAGACCTGTGGGAACAATAGATTGCCACCTAACGACCATGAGATTAGTTTGGGCTATTCAAACAAACATCAAATCACAAACACTTACCGTAAAGCTTCCTTCATGACAGCACAGAAATACGGGAGATGAGGTTCATCCGTGTGTACGGGTAGGCGATCCCGACCTACGACTCCATCGAGTTCACGTTGTGCACGCTTCTGTATATCGGGATAGCATGTCATGGCGAGCACGAAAGTTTGCACAGCTGCGCTTATGGTATCAGATGCAGCTGAGTAGTTCCTAAATGAGAAGTTCTTGAGTGCATAATCTGGGTCATACCCAAATACACGTTTCCAGCAACATCTTTGAGTACAGACATGTATTCTTGGCTTTCCTCATTAGGGAGATTCTCGAGACAGAGGGATATAAAAGAGGGATCAAGATTGCTATGAGAGGACTAAAAAGAGTGGTCAATAACGAAAACACATGAAATGTCAGAGTGAACACACCCATTTCTGAAATGCATTGTCGAAGATACAGTCTCTCGATTTCGCCGCATAAACACGCGACTTTGCAGCTATCCTATGAAAGTTAGCCCCAGGAAACCATGTTGGGAGGTATTTTAGGACAGGAACCATGTCCACTATCGCGGAGCCAGTGGTTAAACAGTCATGGATAGTCTGCCTTGCTAGAAGGGCGATTTCGAAGTTTGGATCATTCTCGGGTGAGATGTCAAGACCATACGTCATGGAGATACTGATAGCTCCAGTCATACTGTATTAGACAAGGTACGGTGAGTTTCAAATGGGACACTTGACAAAAGGTGACCAACTGGTGCAATAAATTTACCAAGTCTGTTGGACGTTCGAGGAGCTGGTGAAGGAACCGATGGAGATATTTAGCTTCCGGAATCCGATGGATCATAGTATTTGACAGATTGAAGTATTTCTTGAAAAGACGGCGGCGCGACCGCCACGGTTCTCCATAGGGCATCAAGCCAAATTGGTAACCAAATCCAGACCTGATCTAGACATGAGGAATATAAAATAGTCCAGGAGGGTTAACAAGTGTACAGTTGGCTAAGCATAACCGAAGTGGGTCTTCAGGATGGTTAGCCATTCCATGTGAAGGCAAGGGTCCTCGATTGCTTACCGACTTGAGTATATTGCAGACCGCCTCTCCAGGAGTTCTTTGGCGGCCTCATATGAGTTCAGTACGATGATTGATTGTCCAGGAACCTCGAGGTGTAAAATATCCGTATCTTTCAAAGATCAGAACAGACTTGGTGGAGGCATGAGAACTTGTTCGCTGACTATATAATTTCCCCCATTCTGCCCACACTTTCCATGCATACGTGGAGGGCATGACGAACAGGTTACCAACCAGCGGCAGTTTCTTGGGGCCTGGAGGAAGGGGATATGGACGGAACTGATGGATACAACCAACATAAATGCCGAGAAAGAGTGCGGCAACGAGGAGCCCAATTTCGGAGGACAGCATTGGTGAGGCGATGAAGAGGGATGTTCCGCTAGAGCTCAAATCTAGAAGAAGACTTTATCGTGGAGGGACGCATTCCCCACGCCGACCTGGTCGGCCTTTGAGCGTCTATAAAGGACGACCAAATTCAAGCGAGAAGATTGTCAAACACGTGGTGCAATGATCTTCATTTCTATATTGAAATGACCAATCCGCTACTCCTTTTGTAGTCTTCTTTTCGGCTCTCACTCCAAAGATTCGGTTCCTTTCTGCTTCCGGTCAATACATTGTCGAGTGGTCAGCGGAATACACTTTTTTGAATCCAAGACGACAACAAGTCAAGCCGATCTGGGAAAACACGTAACATCGGCCAAAGCATCTTGCGTCACTCAATCGATCATGCCAGTCAGATGCACGTTACTTTGTGTGGGACATTGTTATGTTTTATTTTCCCCTTCTCAGTGGCCAGATTATCTCTATTTTTAGACGCGACCCTCAGTCCAGTCGTCAGTGCGGGGTATGGTGAAGAGGTGCTTAGGATCATGATATATGTGGAGCACCCACATCACGGTTCATCGGCTAGCTTCCACATGAAGAGTCATTTTCCTCACTGGTACCTACAAAATGTTCTTGATTATCATGGCATCTTTCGGTGCCATCTTGCTTTGCGCCCGAAAGGTAAATGTACATGGTCATTGCTTCCTTTACTATAGTCACCATCACCGTTTTTGCATTTCTCGCATGCGCATCTGCGATTATGGATACCGTTCAAACGGTATTCTCAGGCCCTAAATCCTTCACTCATCTCACTTCATACTGATGTTCGATGGCATATTCCCGATACGCTCGATGACCTGGAAATCAAATGTGGGGCCAATCTTATCTTCATCATATCCATTTGATTGGTTGTATGCCTGCGCACGATGACTTCATCCTGAGCAACTACTAGACAAACTTTATGATCTCCTACAAACAATGCAAAAGCACGAAGGAAGCGGTATCTAATTATCTGCTTTGTAGCGAAAGCGCTTCTCTTGTTAATATGTAAGAGCACCGTCGGCTGTGAAGTAGTCAGGGGAACGGACGTTCATCGCTGTCTGACCGTCTTGTGGTTGAAGCATGATTGCTTTAACGCATGGTAAAGTAGCATAGCATAGCCGTTATGAGTGTCCCCAGTCTTCAGGTGGGTTTCAGGAGATCCTCATTGAACTCACAAAAATCGAACGGAATGGTTACACAATACGTATACATATCTACAAAGCCAAGTGCTACGTAGGAAACAAATTGGCGATAAAAGTAAAAAGTGAGTCAGCACACAGCCAAGACAACCGAAACTACATATCCTCCTCACGAAATTGATGAACGTGAACCGAATGCTCCGAGTGAATAAATCAAGCTCGGGGCTTAGATCATTCTAGTCGAGATTAACTAATTTAGCGCCTTATCTCAGTTAAGCAACCCCTCGTCCGAAGGACGCATACGAGAAATGAGCACTTACAAAAGTGAAAGTGTGATGTCGCCATGAACCTTGGCTGTCAACCTGATGTCTGCATCTAAATTCAGATCCAGTCTCAATTTCAATGGTTTATCTCCCCCTCCACCTCCTCCAACGACTGCGCCAGCTGTATCGCCAACAGTATTGACAACACCTTTAGTGGTGTTGGCAATTTCTTTTCCTGTGTCCTCCACCTCGTCGACTGCGGGAAGTCCACCGTAACGTTTTTTGTTTCTACGTTTGCGACGGTGTGGTTCCTCTGACCCATTGTCGCTGATGGTACTTGCAATAGATGGACTACGTCTTGTAAGACTACGTCCTCGTGAAGGCTGGCGTTGAGGGAATCGAGAGTCCTGCGAAGGCTCGCGAGACGGAGCTTGGGATTCTGGACGAGATCCTTTCGGTGCCATTAGGGAGGGTTTGAGAAGGAGAAAATTCTTGGTGTAGACAAAGGTTTTGTCGACTGAGAAAAGCAAGACATTCCGTATAAGGGAGCGATGGAATTAACCAGTGTCTGGATACATCTTCGACAGATCGGCACCCACAGCGACGTCTCATTGTGACATCATCTTTCTCCACATGCAGAGATTGCATGCCAATACGCAGTAGATCCAAACTTGAGCGACAGACAGTTGAATGTGTCAGTTCATATATTCATGAGGGCATAGTGAAATACCACCCATCTACTGTAGATTGGTACGAACTGGGCATGTACCGTGCGATGGATGGTGTCTTAGATAGAGGACCAATTATCATAATATCAAAAGTGGGAGAAGTTGGTTGAATATGATTGGCTAGACAATCGGCACTCCACCACAGATTACGTCGTGGTGAGTCTATGGGTCGAAAACCTGGTTATTGTATAGACCCAAATGGCGATTCACAGTGTCCAACGATGAAATCATAAGCACCCGATCATCGGATGCTGCTCAGTACTCAGGAGCCGTCGAATGATCTAACGATGCAGAATGTGATCCGCCAAGGATTCAGGTGTCCGAATGGGCAGGCTGGTGTAAGACATTATATAAATTAGACGTTTCTACACATTTCAAGAATACCTCTCTATCCACCAATGTCCAGCATTATTGCCGATGTCAAGTCTGCCGCTACTACGGCTCAGGGTGAAGAAACACAGAAAGACAGTCGCACACAGGAGGAAGTTGACCAAGACAATGCCCTAGCAGACCGACTGTCGTTGATCATCGAAGATGCGAATGAGAAAATTGTACCCATTTGTGAAATGATTCGCAAGGCGAGTATCCTGGTCGCTTGGATGTCCTGTTGGGTTTTTTATGAAGGTGAACATTCAGCATATTGAAAACATGGAGGCTAAGAAAGAGGAGGATCGTGACGAGGATGAGCTCGTAAAACAGGTCAAGCCTCTGCTTGAGCAAGCAGACAAGACTTTAAATGAGACCAAAGGCGCTGTTAATGGGGCCGACCCTGAAAAGCGTCTGTCGAATAGAGCGAAGAGGAATATGCAAGATCATGTGGCGACGCCCTCTGAGCAGCGCCTAGCCGAGGCATTGAAGGTGGTAAGTTGATTTGTATATATCCGTCTGTTCGAGCACGGTCAGATATGATTAGCTGGTAGAAACTGTTGAAGGTACGGTGAAATGGGCCAAGGACAAGTTAGAAAACTATCCGAAGGCTAAGAGGGACCTTGGTCCCCTCCTTGACGCCTTGGGTCGTACGTTCATGTTATGAGAATCAGCCTCGTCACTTCATTCACCCTTTATTAGAGCCCATCACTCAAATTGTCGGTGGTGTAGCATTGCTCATTGCTGGTGTCCTCAATTTACTCGGGAATCTCGTAAGTCTATCAGATGTCGCAGACAGGCCAAACTTGACTCACTCGTTTGTGTAGTTGAGTGGTCTCGGCCTTGACAGCTTCCTCAAGGGGATCGTGGCTGCTACAGTGAGTTACACTCTTGTAGACGTTCGATGGCTGATTATTTCATGTTATCAGGGTATTAACAGGATTTATCAAGGTCTGGGATTGGACAAGTGGTTGAATCAAAAATAGATCGTATTTCCGTGGTGTCTGAAGTAATCGGAATAGCAGTTTTCAATACATGATTAAAATCCAAGACTTCGGAGTGCAAAGCGTTGCTGCGCTTGCATTCGGTCGGTGCACAGGGGCAAATTGCATCGAGGACTAAATGGTATTAGGAATATCCGGTAGTTTTTCACTCCATGACGTGGCTACAGCGTGGATACGTGTGGAAACTACGCCATCATGTGATCAGATTGACGCTTTAAATCATTATGTCGAAACCAATTCACTTCAATCAATAATATGAAAATCAGGTCTGCTCTGATTAGTGCCCTGGTCACATCCATAGTCGATGCCTACACGTTTCCGCCCGAAAAGACGTCAACCGGCCGTTTGCTCCCGTTTCCTCAGCATCGGATTCCACAAAGTGAAGCTGTCGACCACGTCAGCCTGTGAGATCAATAACCTTGTACTCATATTCCTCTACTGAAGCCGGTCATAAGCCTTATAGGGAATGGAGGCGATAATCCTAATGGCTCAGGCGGAATGATACCCTCCACGGGTCCACCTTACGCTATGACACGCTGGGTTGCACAAACACAAGAAAACTACGTGTCTGCGACACCCTACAATGTGACAACCCGCAACAAGATTCATGGATTCCAGGCTACGCGCCAGCCCGCTATCTGGATGGGCGAAAGCGGAAGCATTGCCATTGTTCCTGGAGTTGCTTTGGAGGGCAATGCTGCGGGAATTGAATGGCAATTTCAGAAACGCGGTCTCCCCTTGGATTCACGCTTCAAGGAGGCAGGAGAGGAGATCATAAGTCCCTCGTACTACGCCGTTGAGCTCTCCGACAATAAGGGTGGTCATATTTTGGTCGAGCAATCTTCTAGTTCGCCATCATCTTTTGGTTTCAGACTCCACTACTAATCCAAGTGCTCCAGCCTCCCGCGCTGCCCATTTCCGTATCCGTTTCAACACTGCCAATATCGTTGACTCTCCCTACATTTATGTTGATGTTGCCCGATCCTCCATCCGGGGTTCTAATCCTGCCAACAGAACCCAGCCTGAAGGGTTTGTCGTCATTTCTCCAGGGCAACAAGAGATCTGTGGTTATAATACTGAACGTCAAGACGATATTATTACACCCGTTTCTAGTCGTGAATCTGCCAGCAACTTTTATGGGTTCTTCTGCATACGATTTAATACTAAATTTCAATGGCATGGCGTCATCAAGGGTGATGAGATCCAGCGAAACGTAAACCATGGTGTTGGTGGGCCTCTCGGCGCCTACGCCTTCTTCCCTCCGTCTCCCCAGAAACTTTCCATTGTTTCGGCCCGGATCGGTACTTCATTCATATCCATCGACCAGGCGCGGAAGAACCTTGAACTTGAGATACCTGATGTCATCTCGGATATGACTGATAGGAACGGGTTGATGATTGGGACGTTGGAACATACTGCTGCAAATGTGAGGAGACAGTGGGCAGAGAAATTGGATGGATTCAGGATCGAAGGTGCAAGCGATGTGGAGAAGGAGATATTTTACACTGCTGTTGCCCGTACGCTCCAATACCCCAGTGAGCAGCACGAATATATGCAATACTGGTCAGCATACGATGGTCATGTTCATCATATTGAATATGGAGAAGAATCATATACTGGCTATTCGATTTGGGATACTTTCCGTGCAGCATGGGCATGGCAAATTCTCTTCTCTCCCGAACGCATTCCTGGTTTTATCAACTCCATGCTGGCAGACTATCAACAAGTACACATATACTCTTTCCGATCTTGAATTGTACTGATTTATCATCCAGAGTGGTTGGCTCCCTATGTGGAAGAACATTGCCGAGACTAATATCATGATTGGGACTCATGCTGATTCCCTCATTGCAGAAGCTGTCAAAAAAGGTGTTGTCGGGTTTGATCGGGAGCTTGCTTGGCAAGCCGTATGGAAGGATGCGACTGTGCCCCCTAGGAACGATGCAACAACCCAGTACGATGACAGAGAAGAGGTTTTGCCATCATTCCTTTCAGTCGCTTGAATGATCTTACCAGATGTTGTAGTTCGTTGATTACGAAGTTCGAGCTGGTCTGTCAACGTCTTATAATGTCGAAGGAAAAGGATGGATTGCTGACGATCTTCACTCTGAGAGTGCGTCTCGCACTCTTGATTATGCATGTAAGTCTGATTCCGAGAACTTATCCATACATCCTCATTCCTATTAGATGATGACTACGCGGCCTACGTCCTTGCGAAGGAGCTCGGTAAGCCCGAAGCAGACTTCCTGCTCGAACGCTCGCGACGCGCTCCCTTCACACTTTGGAACGAGAACACAGGGTTCTTTGAGGCTAGAAATGCGGATGGCAGCTGGGCGGGTGAAGACCGAGGATGGACTGAAGGTAAGCTCAATCCATTTGCTTGGCAACAATCTACAGCTAAAATTGGCAACAGGTGATAAATGGGCTTATTCTTTCGACATTGTACATGACGTTTCTCAATTGATTGAAAAGCGTGGTGGTAAAGTGGAATTCGTTCGGAGCTTAGAGGAGCATTTCAATGGTGGACATAATGATCATACGAATGAAGTACGTGTCGGAACAGTCGTCTCGTGTCTTTCCGCTTATTGCTTTCTGTCAGCCTTCTCATCATATTCCTTACCTTTATGCGCTCTCGGGGGCTGCTTGGAAAACACAAGAACGAGTACGCGAAGTCGCTCATTCCAACTATAATAATACACCTATTGGTCTCTCTGGGGTATATCAACTTTCACTACGATTGATCCGATACTGATCGCAATAACTTCAGAATGAAGATTGCGGCCAGATGAGCGCTTGGTATCTGTTTTCTGCTCTTGGTTTCTATCCTGTTAATCCTGTTTCGGGAGAGTATGTCATTGGATCGTAAGCCTCAACATACTCTTCCACTATCTGTAGGACTGGCTCATCGTTTGTCCCCCATCCTGCAGTCCGTTATTTGATCGTATTGATATTCAACTTCCTCCTCGTCCTGGCCAAACCCATGGAAAGTCACTTACTATTCTCTCCCTCGGAGGAAGTACATTGCGCTATGTCAAGTCGGTCGAAGTGAATGGTGTCATTCTTGACAAGCCTATCATCACACATGATCAGATTGCTGATGGTGGTACTATTGTGTTTACTATGAGCCCAACAATCGAGAAATGGGGCAATGACCTAGAGGTACTCCAAGCATTGGATGCTCAAGTGGTGAGACTGGACAAGTTATTATAAAGGACATGGTCAATGCCTCACGCTCAAGATAGGTATCTAAGCTCGGCCTGCAGGAACCAATGAAAGACAACAGAATGGACGAAGTTGCAGAGGAAAAGGAGGTCCAACAAGGGCCTTTGCACGATCGCTCAGAGCTCTGATCTTCACTGTGTTTTGCGGCAAAGATCACGCTATAGCCATAACCATATCGATGTAATGTTACCAGACATATTGGATATATTCTTATCACTGCAGCTTGGGGAATGCTCTTCGATTGATAAGTAGCTGATTGACAGGACCTGCCTACCATTTGCGTTAATTAATCATTTCTCTGCAAAGTTTGAGGCAATAACGTTTTCCGATTTGTAGACGTTAAGAAGCATATGGGTGAATGGCTATGCCCAAGGAAATTCCAGTATGTTGCTCAGAACAGTATTGAAGATATGACTTGAGCGAATTCATACGAAAATACTTCTCCCTCAGACGGCGCGAAGAAACTCTCCATACATCTGGAAGTGATGTCATCTAAGTCATCTATCTCCTCTGGCCTGAGTCATGGCTATTACACTGAGTTTTGCGAGTCTGCTCCATGCCTCTTCTCGCAAGGTTGTAGCCCCTGCCATCAAATCTGCAACAACCAGATTATTGAGGGATCTCTTATGGCACCAATTATTCGCACAAGACAGTTGGAAAGGGATTGGGTCATCCAGGGCCACTTGAATCCAGATGAACTTAAGGTATATCCATGTCAAAGGACTATGTATTTCTTGGCTTAGCACTGGGAAAGTACCTATATTGGGCAGAGATCTCCCACCACTGTTATCTACCATATTCTAATCACATGACAAATGCACTTGTGTGTGCACAGACCATCCTATTATAGTATATATATATAGAAGTGAAGTACTTTACTCCAGGCCAAACATATTTTCGGAGTGCCAATAATTACATAATATAGCTATGCTATCTAAACAATCATGTTTAAATAGTACAGCTGTATTATGTAATTATTATTAACCTTGCAATATTATTTATGCCAATTGTTAAACATTATCTAACTGTTGTAGCAATTACAATCATAAGTCTTAAGAACTATTTGTCAGGCATGATTCACACTAGGGTGGAAGTCCACAGAATGGACTTGAACAGACTTGTGGAATGACCTTGGCTTCAGCTTACGTGCTGCACTGTCTGTCTGCCACATGGTTGCAACTTCAGATGGTAGAAAGAAGTCTGAGATAGGAGTGAGTGCTGATTTGGTGTGTTGCTGTTGAACACTGGAGATTGAGTTCAATAAGAGGTTATCTTCATTGATTATTAGACTAGCAAATTACAGTGTAGCTACTAGTCTTATATACAGATAG
>Ga0157357_1000630_pt1 | contig 14874 bp, 16 predicted proteins | sample AttcapACBM1_FD_111485 | JGI IMG/M metagenome (GOLD analysis project Ga0157357, IMG submission 111485) | Fungus gardens microbial communities from leaf cutter ant in Botucatu, State of Sao Paulo, Brazil - Atta capiguara ACBM1 | ecosystem: Host-associated > Fungi > Mycelium > Unclassified ... | reverse complement strand
TCTTTATGGTAAATAATGTCATTTTGAAGAGAAAAACAAAGAGATGAAAGTCTGATGTTGATGTATACTAAGACTCTAGGAGCATCTAATTGGCTTGAAGGTGCTCTGGTGAATGAAAGCTAGTTAGAATGGTGAGTTGTCCCAACTAGTATTTTGCCTTCTTGATTTGAGGCACTTGGTATCATGCAGATGGTGGACCATGGCAGTTCTTGGATGAAAATGATGTCGAAATCTGTTTGAGTCTCAAGAATGGTATTAACTATTAGCAAATTCTTTTGGACATTCTGAGAAAAAACTTTTAAATAGTCACAAATCATTGTTGAGGGTTGTTGTTCATGACTAAACGAATTGATTTGAACCTATTTTCATGGATCTCAGAATACTTCTTCTAGTGCCACTCTCTGTTGAATCTATGTCTCCAAAAGGGGTATAAGTTTGAGTCTGCTTGATGGTTACCTCAACAGTTAGGACATTTGAATAAATGAGGACACGGTTCGCTTTTCTTCATTTCAAGGCAAGAGAGGTTCATCTTTGGATTAGCTTTACAACACCAGCCAAACTCATGATGATTTTCAGATTTGTGGGGCCCATTACACTTGATACATTTGGCTTCTTAGATTCTATATGAGAATATGGAATGACCTCATTTCCAGCAATTTTTACATTGTGGAACCTCAGGGTTCATGTTAGCATCTCTAACAGTCGCAATGAACCTACTGATATTGAAACACCAGTTAATAAGAGACTTGGCTTTACTACCGCTTTGGATGTCCTATATATCAATCCAAACAATTGCCATGTCCGATTTAGAAGACATTTTGATGACACGTAGTTTGGACACAAGAGTGATATTGTTGAAAATTTGATTTTGCTTGATGATATTCTCAATATCGTTCAGAGTGAGGCAATCTTGGGCATTGCCATGAGAGAAGAAAGGAATGCCTATAATCTTGAGATAAGATTTTGATTGTAGTAGTTAGGGAACCTCGACTTGGAGGGCATTGATATCATTGGAACTCTTAACATAATTCTCAATGATCAGTAAATCTGACTGGAGAGACACTTTATTAGTGACAATCATTATACCTAAGAAGTCAGAGTGGATGAAGTCCATGAGAACCTCAGATTTTGTGTTTCTGAGAGACCTGTTGATATTAGACACATGTACCAAGAAGTTCCTCATAAAGTTAGAAATGTTGTCATTACCCATGAGAATGATGACTTGCTTTCTAGAAGGACCCTTTGTGGTCATCTGAATGCAAGGTTTAGGTTTGGGGTTGCCTTTAACTATATTGTTGATTTGATTGATTTTTTTAGCATCAATAGAGAGGAATGCTTCCTTGATCTTGATGACCTCAGACGTACTGATGTTCTGTTTTGATGCCTGAGCATACAATTTGGGCATCGGTTTAGAGTTGTCATCCAATTTGCTATTCTTAAAGTATTTCGAGATAGCATTGACTTCCTTCTAAGATTTCACAGAAATAGGCAGAAGGAAACATTCTATTTGCATAGGCTTAGGCTGGTTGACCTCTTTGTTGTTCTTACCAATAGCTGGTTGGACTTTTGGAGTATATTTGGTGGAAATTTTTTTCCTAAGCAAGTTAGAGTGATTGTCTATGTAGAGAGAGTTCCAGTTAGTGTTATAAACTGAAGAGATAAAATTCCAAATGGCCTTGCCAATACCTTTGAAATCTTCGAGATCATTTGACTTCAAAGACTTGATCTTCTTGTTGGATATATACTTAGCCATAAAGTTGAGAGAGTCTTTAATGTTCTTTGTGTCTGAACCTAAGTGTTTGATAGATCCATGAAGCAAAATAGGGTGGAAACCTCCATCTCATAGTTCTGGTTCAGTGGGCACATGGGGGTTGTATGGAAGCTGTATGTTGATAATGTCTTTATCCTCATTGTGTGTAGCAGGACCATGTTGAGGATTAGATCATTGTTCTTCATTAAGAACACATTGGGGGTTTGATTTGGATGCATTGAGGCTATTACCTTAAAGCCTTATGTTGGATTGTTGTTCAGCCACCTTGCTGACTTGAAGTGCCTTTTCCTGTTCATCCTCATAGGACAAGGTGGGGGAATTATCATTCATGACTTTATTGACATTCATGCCATTGTTTATAGCTATCCTCTCATGATAGGTGACAGAGGACATTGAAGAGGACATTGACGAGTCCCTAGATGTGATCTTATTAGTAAAGGAGTTTCTACCCCTTACCTCGTCATAATTGTTAGGATAAGGTTCTGAAGAAAGGTCCATCCCTGAGTTACTTGTAGAGGACACAGTTGGTAATTTGAAAGTAAGTGTTGGGAGCATGTTTGTCATAGTAAAAAAAAATTTATTCCCTAGGTCTCTTACTGGCGCTAACATGCAAAATGGTAGTATAAGAGAAAGAAGAGATCCAACAATTTTTTACTGTGTCTAAAATCAAAGATAAAGGATAATTGTTTTTAATGATCCATTCATTTAAATATCTGTAGTCCTGCACCATTTTCTTCTTACTGTTCTTCTTTTCTACAAAAAAATACTAGTGCTATTTGAAATGACTTTAAGAGCCTGATATATTCCTTTCTCAATTGTTCATTAATAAACTTACACATTTCTCCTCTTTCTTCCTTAACAATGAATACATCTTTCTCTTTCTTGGTACAAATCCTTCTTTCAACTCTATTACATAATTCTACAATTTCTTTACTGGCATCCTCTTACTAGCTTTCTTTCCAAATATCTTGATCTACTTGTAGAATCTTTCTGGAACTTTTTCACCTCTTCTTCTGATTTTGCTGCTTTTTATTCCACATTCCAAATCTCTCACTTGTTAGATCTAACAGTTAACAATAGTAGACTCTATCTATTTTTATTTTTATTTCTCACTTCTATTTTTTTTCATTTATTTTATTTCTCAGACTTAAGATTAAGGTTTAGCATGATATAACATGTGACAGTTTGTGACAGTCACACATCAGTCACATAGTCATGTGTTACAGAGAACATTATAGAAGGTTCTAAAACAATGATGTTATATAGCATGTATTATATATGTTGACCTTAAAACAAACATATGCCTTTTAGAGTAGGCTAGGTTAGTGTAGCATAGACTATGAGCCTAGTGTATATAAGGTAGACACTTTGTAACTAGAACTCCATTGAGTTCTCTTGTATAATCCCTATATAAGATTCTTCTTTTCTTTTTCTTTTCTTCTTTCTCTTCTTTTTCTTCTTTCTTCTGCTTCTGTCATTCTGATTTTTCCTGTTTTAGTCTCTACTGTTTCCCACACTCTTTTGGACATCTTGTTATCTTCACCTCTCCTGTTTTCCAGTTGATCTCAGAATTGTAGCATACTAGCTATGATATCCCCAAAATTACTTTCCACTTCTGTCTACTGATCATATCTGTCTCTATTCTTTCTCTATACCCCTGGTAATGAATATTTACCTTTACTATATACTCAATTAGTCCTTTCTTGTTAAAAGAACTGTTCATATTCCTTGTATAATCAGGTCTCTCAATTTTTTTCAGTTTAAACACTTACTTTTTTGCAAATTCTGAACTCATCACCAACTCTGCTGCTCCAATATCCAACAATGCCTCCACTGTAATTCTCTCTTGTGTATATATCCTCTCCAAACCAATTTTTACTGTTACTTCTCTTAACAATTCTCTTTCTGCTTCTACAGGTTCTTCTTTCTTTTCTTTCTTTAGTTTTTCTTCTCTCAAAATTGTCTTCCTATCTTTCTTACTTTTAAGTTCCTCTAGATCTGGAATACTAGCTTGTATTACTTGACTAGTTAGTACATAGAACTTAATATAAAAGCCTAGCTAAGAACTACTAGACTCTCTTCCTCTTTTAAATTGTTCTTGTGATTAAAATTGTCCCCATATTCAATTCTCTTTCTTTGGCCCACTATACTCCAATTTCTACAATTCCTTGCAATATGACCAAATCCTCTACAATTATAACAATTTCTCCTCCTATCCACATCCATTGCATAAGAGTCTTTCCTTATCTCTCCTCTCTCTCCTTGTTCTTGTAGGGAGTTTCTGGCTACCACTACATTTGTTTTCTCTACCCTTTTTATTAGAGCAGTGTTATAACTTAAGACCTTGAGTAAGAGCAAAAGACAACTTTTATATTGAGTAACATAAAAGAACTCAATAGAATTCTAAGTATAAAATAGTCTACCTTATATACCACAGAGTGTAGTCTGTGCACACACTACAAATAACCTACCCTAAAGTACTTACCATAAGGTTACTATATTATTACTATACTAATCTATTCCAGGACCTTCTATGATCTTCTGTGACTGTAACCTATATGACCACCTTGTGATATTTGTCATGCTTTTGTCACAACTTTGTCTAAGTCCAAAATAAAGAAAAGAAACTCAAAAAGAGAAATAAGAAAAATAAAGTAAAAATAAAATAAAATCAAGTCCATTGTTCACAACTCTGACAAGCAAGTTCTGTTGGTATCTGCTGCTGAGAAATCTCCTACATCCTCAGCCAAGCTTGAGGCTGAGACATTTATTGCTAGTATATTTATTCTTAGAACTCCCATCTCCTATTTTTCTTCTTACTTTTTCTCCAGTATCTATCTAGATTAGTAGCTCTTTTGTACCACTTTTCAATGCTTCTAAGAGGCATTCTGACTTTATCAGTTTTTACTCTATCACTCTATTCATACTTCTTTTAAACTCCTTTATCAATAATCATTCCTTATACCTACTATCCCTTACTGCTCTTCTGAACTTCTGCACAAATTCTTCCATTGTTTTATTCTCCTACTCTACTCTCTTCAGCTCTGCTACTTTTATTATCTCATTATCTCCTCTATCAAACTCTCTTTTTAGGTCTGCTAAGAATTCTCCTATTGTCTTGTATTCCAAACTTCCTCCTTCTAAATCCTCCATCATATTTTCTTTCCATATATCCACCAACTCTTCCTGCACATACAAAAACACCCACTTGATCTACTCTTCTACTACCACATCTCTCATCTTTATTCTTATAAATAGTTTACATGCTGTCAAAAAGCCTACTACCTTGCTTGCTTTCTTGCTAAATATTGGTAGCTTTGCTACTTCTGTATTTGACCCAATGTTGGGTCAGAAAATCTCTACTACTACTACTCCTGCTCCTGCTGCTAGCAATGCTTGAATTTGTGCCTACATTGCTGCAAGCTGTCCCTACTATTGTCAGATAATTTGTTTGTAATTGATAGAGCTGCATTGACTTATGTTGTAATAAAACAGTAGTAAATCAATTTGCATTGGTGAAGATAGTAGTGGTGTAGATAGTGAAGACATATAAAGTGATAGTGGAGAGAAGCCAATACTAGCCTCACTCTTAGACTTGTATTCCAAACTTGAAATAATCTTTGTAAGTGTTAGTAAGCTTTCTTGTCCTATCTTATACTTTCTACTGACTATCTTAACTACTGACTACTGTCTTAAGAAAAAAGTATATGATTTTAGTCTAAGAAGACTATTCTACTCTAGACAAGATCTTAAGAACACTTGTTGTTCTTCTGCATGTCCTGGTTACAAGAGAACCAACAGTACAGAGCTGATAATAGAAAAAAATATTAAATATGTTCACACAAGATGATATGTTGTCAAAGTGTTAGTAGGCTTTAATATAATAAGAATGGCTAGGCTTTCCCTGCCTAATTAGTGTATTCCTTATACCTAGGGCCTGGCAATTTTTCTTGACTAAAGATGGTGTTGCCTTCAATTAAGGATAATAAAAGAGTAAAAGATAGAGAGAGCTCTGTGTTGAGCAGTCTCAGGAAAGGATATCAAATTCTAATGTTATGACTTAAGTTCTTAAGTAATATGTTTCAAAGTAAACATGAAGTACTCCAAGTTTTTATAATTCATTCATATTTCAAACTGATCCTTATCTTCTTCCAAGAAATGTCTTCATACTTCTAAGTACCTAATGATCACCAATATCTCTTTGTCATGAATTTTGTAGTTTCTTTCTACTTCATTCAATGAATTCAAAATATAAGCTACTAGTCTCTACTTGTTATTCTCACATTTCATCAACAATACTCTGCCCATAGCAAAGTCCAACACATCTACATCTACTCTTATCTTCTTATCCAAGTCTGGTGTTACTAAAACTAGTTCCATGATAAATCTCTTCTTCAACTCCTCAAGTATCCTTTATTGTTTCTCTTCCCAATTCCATTTCACATCTTTTATCATCTCATGAAGGGGTTTCATTATTTTGCAAAATCTTTGACAAACTGTCTGTAATATTTTGCTAACCTCAAGCACCTCTACACATCTTTCACTTCTTTTGGTACTGACCAGTCTACTACTTCTTGAATCTTCTTCTTCTCCATCTGATTCTATTACCACTACTTCCTATAGCTCTTCTTCATCTACTTTACTTTGGCTTTCTTTAATGGCTATGAACTGGCATTGTTTTCTGAGGAAATCTTGATAACCTCCTTATTGTATTTCAACCTTATAACTGGGAGGACCTTGATGCTTTCCGACATGTTAGTACTTTGTGTCAAAATTCTCTTTCTGCTGTTATTTGGCTTCCTCTTTCTCATATTACTTCCATACAGTTGCCTCCCTTGCTCTGGCCTCTGCCACCAGTCTTGATTTCTTAGCCATTGTTAGACATAGTTCATACCTTATTGTCTGAGATTTGGAAGAGCATCTCAGAAGTCCAAACTAGTAAACTATGCATTAGCCAGAAATGAAGAAGGCAGATAGGAATGACCTTTAGCTTTAGCTTATGTGTTACACTCCTACAAATTGCATGAATCATATATTTTAGGTCAGGGACTGGAAACTTAGAGGGTGGAAAACTACTGGAAGGTGGTGAGGTGTATTGTTGCTAATACTGGAAGAGGGATGCTAGTTTTAGTTGATTTTCAGGATGACTACCACAGTATAAACTACTGAATTATATACTAGTTAGTATACCTAAGGGAGTTACTCTGATTACTAGTAATCCTCAGATGTCAAGAGATGGAGTTTCATGGAGTTGTCTTAGATCAGTGAGAACATCTGAGGTAGAATGGATAGTTTTTATCTGTACTGGAAGAGGTTGAGGAGTGTAGATGAGAGTAAGTGGTTATCTATGGGTTGGTATGGATGAGATTGGAACATAGGATGTGACAGTTGTCCTCTTAGCTTGTTGTGTTCTCACTACCTTTTTTAGATGGACTAGGAGCCTCTACTCCTCAACATGTTACTGTTGTATGTTCTTACATTGCTATTCAAGAGTTTTGGTATCCAGATCTAATGTTAAGAGAGAGAGTTGCATTGTAATATGATAGTAAGAAAGAAAGAAGCAAAAAAACTTCTCTTTTATATTAGCTTAGACATAATCACAGATTTCCCAGATAAACTAAATAGAACTTTGAAAGTTTAGTCTTAAGGGAGGAATACTGTCATATGCCAAGTTCAATCCCAAAAATATTCCATCTTTCATAGTAGTGTTATTTATTCCCATATCTAATGGAATAACTAAGAAAAAAGATGAAAAAGTAAGGGAAATTTTTTAGAAAAGAAATTTACTTATACTTTTCTTAATAAAAATTCAGACTTATGTAGAAGGAGGATGTCACATGTCACATGTCACATGATTAGTCACACTGATGTAACAGATAGAATAGTAACATTACAATAGTATACAAACTATTCTATAACATGATAGATGTTACAACCTTAGCTTGGCTCAGGTTGCAACTTAGGCAAAGGCTTGAGTAAGAGTAGGGATTGAGTCAATTGGTAAAGTGTAAGGATACAGGATAGTATCTACAGCTATATATACCTATTAACAATAAGAACTACATATGATGTCCTTGAGGAAATAATAAGGAAGCCTCTACTACTACATGAGGCACTGACTAATCATATATGAGGAAACAACAAGGTGCAGCAGATAAATGAAACAGAAATAAATGAACCCCAATGCATGTTGTTCATGAAGCAATCACTGTTAAGACATGAGGTATTAATCATAACAATAGAGATATAAATATAGTAAGGATTCCTTATCAAGTTCTCTTATAAACCCCACTTGAGTGTTTCTACAACATACATGTTGTTATTATATGCTCTTGACATCAATGTTCTAGCACTTTCCACTTCCTTCTATATCATATGTTATATGACCATAGTCATATATCTCTTTACCATCCAAAGAAAATCTTTGATGTATATTTATTTTGATTACTTGTATCTTGAACTTTAAGCTATTCTTTGTCTTCAACACCAAGTCTAGGATTTTGTAAGACATATTGGCATCCCAGAACAATGTAACAATTTATCTGTTCATTGAATTATCTTTATGAATCATTACCTACATTCTCACACCTCACTTGACTTATGGGATAGGTGAGGGTACTCAGTATAATGTGGTGCTTCAACAGTTTGTCCATGTGCCAGAAACTCAGCCTCTGTTCTGGCACAAAAATCATGTCACAGTTATCTACATCCGTATTGTGGACCAATCTCGCCGTCAGTCACGTGAAAATACAATATCCTGCCCTAATGTTCAATGATCGATAAGACAGGAACTGTTTTTTTCACTGTCAATCACACTCAACTGTTCAAAGCAATCTTTTAGAGGCAGTCTACCCTCTCTTTTGTTCACCGTAGAAAGATTTCACCATGGTGTATGTGCCTCAACTCAAACTATGATTTTATTTGACTGGTTGATGACTTTCACTTCCCCAGTAACTTCACAGTAGGCGAGCGAAAAATTTGTCCGGTGGATAACATGTACTGTGCTCATAATGTTTCATTTAGATCAGATTCGGGGTCTTATGGACCGCCCGACCAACATTCGTAACATGAGTGTTATCGCTCATGGTAAGTCTTCATTGATAATTACACACGATGGTGGTTTAACAGGAAAAATAGTCGATCATGGCAAATCCACCCTTACTGATTCTCTCGTCTCAAAGGCCGGTATCATTGCTACTGCGAAGGCCGGTGACATGCGATTCACCGACACCCGAGATGACGAGAAAGAGCGTGGTATCACTATTAAGTCCACCGCCATCTCTATGTACTTCGAGGTAGATAAGGAGGAGGTAAGCGCTATTAAGCAAAAGACAGACGGTGAATCCAATACCAATGAACCTGATGAATCAGATAGCTCAATTTCGATTTTAGGCAACGAATTCTTGATCAACTTAATCGATTCCCCAGGACACGTCGATTTCTCATCTGAGGTCACCGCTGCTCTTCGTGTTACTGATGGTGCTTTAGTTGTGGTTGACTGCGTTGAAGGTGTTTGCGTACAAACGGAAACTGTGCTCCGCCAAGCACTAACAGAACGTATCAAACCCGTCGTCATCATCAATAAGGTCGATCGTGCCCTTCTTGAGTTGCAATCCGGGAAGGAGGAACTTTTCCAATCTTTCCAACGTACCATCGAATCAACGAATGCAATCATTTCTACATATCATGACGAAGCCCTTGGTGATGTCCAGGTTTATCCTGACCAAGGGACTGTTGCCTTCGGTTCTGGTCTTCATGGCTGGTGTTTCACTCTCCTCCAATTCGCTAATCGTTACTCTAAGCGATTTGGTGTGGATAAGGGTAAAATGATGACTAAGCTCTGGGGTGATAATTTCTTTAATCCCAAAACTCGTAAATGGACGACAAGCTCCAACGATGCTGATGGCAAACCTCTTGAACGTGCCTTTAACATGTTTGTTCTGGATCCCATCTTCAAAATTTTTGACGCCGTCATGAATTTCAAAAAGGATGTTGTCAACTCCATGTGCGAAAAGCTCGACATCAAGCTTACCAGTGATGAGCGTGATCTAGAGGGCAAAGCCCTTCTCAAAGTTGTCATGCGCAAATTCCTTCCAGCTGGCGACTCTCTTCTGGAGATGATTGTTCTTCATCTTCCCTCTCCCGCTACTGCTCAACGCTATCGTGTTGAAACTCTCTATGAGGGTCCAATGGATGACGAATCTGCCATTTCCGTCAGGGATTGTGATCCCCATGGTCCTCTCGTCCTCTACGTGTCTAAGATGGTGCCAACCTCCGATAAGGGTCGTTTCTATGCTTTCGGTCGAGTATTCTCTGGTACAGTCAAAGCTGGCCCCAAAGTCCGCATTCAAGGCCCTAATTACCTCCCCGGCAAAAAGGATGATCTATTTGTCAAGTCCATTCAACGGACTGTTCTCATGATGGGCCGTTACATTGAACCTATCGAGGACTGCCCTGCTGGTAACATCGTTGGTCTAGTCGGTATTGATCAATACCTACTCAAGAGTGGTACTCTTACTACATCTGAAACTGCTCACAATATGAGGGTTATGAAATTTTCCGTTTCCCCTGTCGTACAAGTTGCTGTGGAGGTCAAGAATGCTGCCGATCTCCCCAAGCTTGTCGAAGGCCTTAAGCGTCTTTCTAAGTCCGATCCTTGCGTCCAGGCCTCGATCTCCGAGACCGGTGAGCACATCGTGGCTGGTGCTGGTGAACTTCATCTCGAAATTTGCCTCAAGGTGCAGTCATGTCATGGCATATTTGTCTGATCTGATCTGAACATATCTTTGACTGTGTCTAGGATCTTCAAGAGGATCACGCCGGTGTACCGCTCAAAATATCTGATCCCGTCATTCCTTATCGCGAGACCGTTAAGGCGGAGTCCAGCATTGTTGCCCTTTCCAAGTCACAGAACAAGCACAATCGTATCTTTAGCAAGGCCACACCTCTTGAAGAAGAAGTCACGAGGGCAATCGAGGAAGGAAAGATCAATGCTCGTGATGATTTCAAGGTTCGGGCTCGCATCCTTGCGGACGAATATGGATGGGATGTCACCGAAGCGAGAAAGATTTGGTGTTTCGGTCCCGACACCACCGGTCCTAACACATTGGTCGATACCACCAAGGGTGTGCAGTATCTGAATGAAATCAAGGATTCCTGCGTTGCCTCCTTCCAGTGGGCAACTAAAGAAGGTGTGCTTTGTGAAGAAAACATGCGCGGAGTTCGCGTAAACATTCTTGATGTCACTGCATGTCCCTTCCTCACTTTTCATGAAATCAACACCTCTTATGAATATACATCTAGCTTCACACAGATGCCATCCACCGTGGCGGAGGTCAAATCATCCCTACCATGCGTCGTTCCTGTTATGCAGCCTGTTTGCTTGCGCAGCCGACACTACAAGAACCTGTTTACCTAGGTATGGTATTAGCGCGATCAACAGTTGTTGGTTCGGCTGACAGTTGCTTTCTAGTTGAAATCCAGTGTCCAGAAAATGCTATTGGTGGAATTTACAGTTGCTTGAACAAACGTCGTGGTCAGGTCTTCAGCGAAGAACAGCGACCAGGAACACCCATGTTCACAGTGAAGGCCTACCTTCCCGTCGCTGACTCATTGGGATTCAATGGTGAGCTACGCGCTCACACCGGTGGCCAGGCATTCCCCCAGTCAGTCTTCGACCACTGGGAGCAGATGAATGGTGATCCTCTCGAGAAAGGCAGCAAAATGGAGGAACTGGTTAAGAGTGTTCGTAAACGAAAAGGTCTCAAGGTAAGTGTAGTGAATTTCGGTCGACCGCAACGTGCTAAGCTTTCTTTCTCTAGGAAGAAGTTCCTCCTCTCGATACGTACTATGACAAACTTTGATAGTTTCTTGAGCACTTGGCATTGTGTATCGTATCAACCACAATCATTCCTGTGTGACTCATGTTTAGTGTGAGAATGTGACGGTGACTGGTCACCCTGAGAAATAACAGAGAACAAAAGCCTCCTTCTCTCTTACTCATACCGCAGCTTAGCTCCTCTTCATCATCCATGGCAACCAATCTCCCTGGTCTCTCTGCCTCTGTCACTCGTATCCTATACCTGACTGGTTTCTCAAAGGAGCTCAAGACGAAGGACATCCAAAGTGCTTTTGTCAAATTTGAGAAATCACCTGGAGGCCTTAAAATAAAATGGAAAGACGACACCAGTCTCTTGATTGTGTTTCAGGATCCGACCGTAGGTAAGCATACTATTTCATCGTGGCTGTCAAGAGAGAGCAGCGTATTCACCTCGCCCTGAGTGCGTCGTTTCATGTATTCTAATATTTTTTCTTCGTAGCAAAACGCGCATATCTCCACACCCTTGCATTTCCACCTTCCATTCTGGTTTCATCCGATGGTCAAACTGTTTCAATTCGGCCCTATGATGGACCGGATGCTCAGGCTATCATCCAGAACGTGAATTCTCGAGGGCAACACAATCCTGGCGTTTCACGCGCTCATAATGCCCGGTCTGCGTCTATTTCCATCCTCCCAAACACTCGTAGTGTCTCTGGTGCAGGCAATGCCAATTACCGTAATCCATATGTCACTGGAAGTAACGGTAATAATCAGCATATCGCCTTGCCCGAGTTTTCCAATGGGCGAGAACCGTCTCCTACCCTGCCATCACTGCCTTCTCAGCCGACGTTGAATAGTCTAATCAACTCTTCTTTGGGTGAGACGGTAACTGGAGCCAGCATCCGATCGGACTCGCATGCGATCCTAACGACAAGTTTGTAGGAGCCAACCTGTGAGTCGTCCACGCATTGGTGATTCTGGTAAACGAATGCTTGATCATGCCCTACGCATTCGGTCTTCGAAACTCGGTCCTAGAGTTCTGAGTGGGAGCAGAGGAAATGGTTCAAATGGAGTTGCAGATCAGACCCTGGAAAATGTGCAGCGGGGCCTGTAGCTGCAGAGTAAAGCTTAGAACGCTCCTTATCACATAAAGTTGGTAACATTGAGAGTCAGTGGTCATTGACATTTCCTTGTTCCTTTCGTCGTTTTTGGATCGCAAGGCGATATTCAGACCTATCATTGATTGTAGTTTACTCTTTCACTCTTTTTCGTCGTTTTCCGCCGTTGGTTCTGACTGGTTCAGAGTCTTCATTGTTCAACCGATTTGTACGTAATAGATCGTAGCGTATTTCGTATTGATAAGATTTATTACCCTGTTTCGACGTGTCGTTTTCTGATCCATCAAAAGAATAACAGAAGCTTTGTTGTCTCTTGTTGTCTGATTACGATGATTTACCCTCTCTCGGTTGACGATTATGGCTTCCCTCCTGGATATTTTGTAATTCGTTCCGTTGCCACGAATCGCTTGCTAGATGTTAAGGGTGATAGCGTTGAAGATGGGACTGAAATCGTACTATGGCCCGAGAAAGAAGGTTCACTGGTTGAGGGTCCGTTCGTTCTTGTTTGCCAAACCATTTTCTCCATAGAACTGATCTATACATCAGGCTTCAGGAATCCAAATGCAAATAATCAGGTCTTTTTCATTGATACGGCCGGTTTTCTTTGCTCTAGATCCTCTGGACATGCTGTCGATGTCGAAGGTATAAACTGATCCAGTGTATTTTTCTACATACCCTAACAAATTTGCGCACCTGCATAGACGATCGTCTGGTACTGCGTCATCGCCGTCCCGTGTCATACCCATATCCCAATGCATACTCTCATCCTTTGCCTAAATTTCGCTTCAGCTCTCGAAACAAGGAAATTACCATTGAATTCGATCATAATCCAGCATACGCTGACACAGATGGCCGATCCGATTCGCAGCGCAATAAAACCTATCATTTAGTTTCTCAGCCGTTGAGGAAAACACGAACAATTATCGATGACGCATCTGAAATCATTACCACTGCCATTACCAGGCCTGTTGATTTCTTCAGCAATACTTTGCGCGGGAAAAGCATCTCAAAGCCACAGGAAGTCTTTGACGGAAATATCGATCTGAAGGAGGAGGAAATTGTTGACGAAGATCGTGGCCAGGAAGATGAGGTGGACGATTCATCTGAGATTGGTAGATATGTGAGAATGGTAAGCGTCATCAACAATGAGGGCGAACTGAGCAGCAAAACTCAAAGACGGAGGCAATGGGTAGTAAGTCCTCTTCGTCGACTCAATGCCAGAACGGGTAGCGCATGAAAAGATAGCCCTGGTACTCCACTGATATAATATACTTGTATGTATGTATCCTTGGTGAGCACATGGATGAATGCCTCGAGACCGACTGGGTTCAGCGGGCTGCCTCTCGCTTACAAGCTCGTAAAGTGTCAGTATTCACACGATTTTCCCAATCTTCTAGTATGTGGCTCCGGGCGTGGACAAACAATGTACAAGAAAGCAAGTGTAGATATTAGATATCTCTAGTAGAAGTAGTCGGCGGCGGTGGCAGTAAAACGTAGACAGCAGTGAAAAGAGGAGACACAGTTGAAGCGATTCCACCTCCTCTACATTATTATACATGACATCCATGTGGCTACTAGTGTAAAATAAGCACATACATGCTGTTGCAGTATAGAGGTAGAGAGAACCTGAGTGTGCTTGTTATAACCCCAGTAGAGTGCCCTGTCACATAAGCTGCCAGTTGTCTGTTGAAAGAAACAAAGCACAGCAGCATAGTGAATTGTGGACAACTGACAACTACTTACCAATATAGTGAAGCTGTTGTAGGAGAGCTAGTTATGAGTGATATAACATACACTAGTTAACAACAGTATATCTATCTAGTAATGTTTTATTATTATTTAAAATCAACAATTTATTACACGGAGCGCGGTGGCAGACCGTGGTAGCTACAATGTAACTACTTACATAAAGGACTAACTAAAAAAGAAAAGAAAAAAAAGAAAAGAGAAGAAAATAATAAGAAAAACTACAAAGTTTTTTTTTTTTAAATCAGCAATTTATTACACGGAATGCGAAGGTAGACCGTGGTAGCTACTTCGTAACTACGTACATTCAGACAGAAGCAACATGGAAAGGAAATAAGAAAAGGAACAAACAAGAAAAGGAAAAAAGAAAAAGAAGACAGAATCAATAATGAGCTACAATTAGTAACACAGGATATAAG
>Ga0157357_1000629_pt1 | contig 14878 bp, 15 predicted proteins | sample AttcapACBM1_FD_111485 | JGI IMG/M metagenome (GOLD analysis project Ga0157357, IMG submission 111485) | Fungus gardens microbial communities from leaf cutter ant in Botucatu, State of Sao Paulo, Brazil - Atta capiguara ACBM1 | ecosystem: Host-associated > Fungi > Mycelium > Unclassified ... | reverse complement strand
TTTTTGCATTGGGACATGCCTAGGTTCATGTTAGCCCCTCTGATAGTAGCAATATACTTGCCAATGTTAAAGCACCGATTGATGAGGCACCTAGCTTTGCTTCCGCTCTGATAGTTCTAAATGTCAATCCAGACAATTGACATGTCTGACTTGGGTGATACTTTAATAACCCTTGGTCTAGATATGAGTTTGATATCATCAAATATCTGGTTTTGCTTCAGGATAGTTTCAACATTGCTGGTATTGAGGCATTCCTGAGTCTTGCCATTTGGGAAGAAGGGGATACCAATGATCTTGAGGTACAATTTTGATTGAGGGAGATGAGGTTTCTCAACCTGTAGCTCATTGATGTCTTCAGATTTCTTTATATATTGACCTATGATTTGGAGATCAGACTAAATAGCGACCTTGTTGGTGACAATCACTAGGCCAATGGGGTTGGATCTGATGAAGTTCACCGCAACTTCTGATTTGGCATTCCTGAGAAGCCTGTTGATATTAGTAATATGAGTCACGGAATTTTTAATAAATGAATTGTTGTTGTTGTTGCTCATGGGAATGATTACTTGTTTCCTTAATGGCCCTTTTGTAGTCATCTGAATATGGGGTTTGGGCTTTGGGTTACCCTTGATGATATTGTTAACCTGGTCAATTTGATTTGTGTTTAAGGCTAGGAAGGACTCTTTAATCTTGAGCACTTTGGAAGTGCTTGCTGTTTGTTTTAAAGTTTGGATGTATGACTTGGTTAGCTTTGTAGAGTTTGTTGTGGTTTTGTTTCCTTTGAAATATTTTGAGATTGTGTTGATCTCAGTCTTGGATTTAGCTGGAAGTGGGAGAAGAGGGGGAGGTGCTTTCTCAATAGAGATGGGGACTGGTTTGGCAATTTCTTTCTTGTTGTTGTTTTTGCTAGGCATAGCTCTTGGAGTGAATTTGGAAGATATTTTTGTTCTAAAAGTATTAGTATTATTGTCCATATAGAGGGCATCCCATTTAGCCTTGTATACCAATGAGATAAAATTCCAGATGGCATTGCCCATGCCATTGAAATCCTTAAGATCATTAACTTCTTTACCATTAACCTGTTTGTTAGTAATATATTTTGCCATGAAATTCAAGAAGTCTTTGATACTCTTCAAATCTAAAGCAAAATGTTTGATCAAACCATGGAGTAAAATGGGGTGAAAAGATCCGCTCCAGAGATCTGGTTCTGTAGAAGCTTGTGTGTCAAGTTCACAAACGGTGGACTTAGTTTCTCATTATTTTATTTTCCATTTTCTTTTTCTTTTCATTTTATTTCCATATTTTTCTATTTTTAGAACTTAGGGTTAGGGTTAGGTCACAAGACACAGAGAACAAAGTAGAAGGATCTAGAACAAATAACATTATACAATATGGATACCATATGTTGACCTCATGTTCTACACATGGTCATTTAGGATAGGGTGCACAGTAGCGAGCATGGACCATTGGTAGTAGTATAAAAGGTAGACTAGTTTGTAGAAGAGTTCTCTATTAAGTTCTCTTGTATTACCCAATACAAGGTTATCTCTTAATCTAACTCTAAGGACTTTGAGTTATAACATTGTGGGTCATAAGGAAGCTGTATGTTAATAATACTTTCCTCATGTGATGCATGTGTTGGGAAAGCCTCATTGTTACTACTCATAGGCCTCATGGGATCTTGTTGGTCAGCTATCTTGCTGGTACACAATGTCTTCTCCTGCTCTGTCTCATAGAATAATTCAGGAGTCATGTTTCCACTTGTGGATTCGCAATCCATCTTGTCGTCCATTCTATTATAGTATGGAGTTGCCCGACTAGAAGATGCCATTGAGGATTCTCTAAAAAGGTTTAAAGCAGCAGTAGGGGTTCTCCCTCTTACCTCATAGTTGTTAGCAGATACTTGTCCTGTAGAAATGTCTATTCCTGTGCAGTTTAAAAGAGACACAGTTGGTAATGCTAGAGCTTGCAATTTGGGTATTGTTGAAGAGCTGAGAGTAGAAGAAAGGAATTTATTTGCTATATTTCCAATAGGCGCTACCATGTTATCACAAATAAGCTACTTAAGTCTGAGGTCTAGCCCTCAGACACAGAGGTATATATACAAAAGAGTAATGGTCTGTGCACAAGCTGTTGCCATCACATGATCAAAACTCATACCTGATGAGAGCTGTCATCTGTCATAGCAGCTGTCAGGCTAATTTCAAAAGATAACTAATTATGTCACTACATTGATATGCTTGTATCTCTACCAATACTTATTGCTTTGTGACGCATTATATATCGTTATAAACGTATTGATAAGCACTTTCCAACACAAGTTCAACCGTGCGAATCCATTCAGCTATTCATGAGATATTAGCAGATGAAGCTTTTACAGCTACTGATGGTCTGATATCTCAGTCATTTGTTGTCACTTTTTTACATCCCACATATGTGCGGATAGCCCTTATTTGGGGCTTTCCAGTGCAACTTAGTTTGTGAAAATTGGTCCACTGGTTGTGGAGATACAAGCTGAATGAAGTTTGTGACACATGTAAGATGGTGGTAAAAGGAAAGAAACGATGTCTGTAATGTCACATCACATTCCTTTATTTAAGTCCAAAATAATAAAAATGAAAATAAAAACCAAAATAAAATAAATAATCAATAAAAAAATTAAAATGAAATAAAATAAAACTAAGTCTATTATTTATAAAATCTCTCACAACTATTGACTTACCTCTACTAGCTACCAACTGACCTTGTCTCTACTATTTAGCAATATTTTATCAAGATGCCTAATATCAGAGTTGAAGATGGTAGACTTTATTTGTTTTCATTTCACTTCACTTTTCTTATTTCAAATATAAGATTAGGAATTAGTGTAATATTATCTACTATATATACCTATAGACTATAAGAAATTATTAAGGCATCCTTAAGAAAACAATAAGGAAGAAAATAAGGAAATCTCCACTACTGTATGAAATGCTGACTAATACTACATGAGGATGCAAGGTACAGTAAATATGACTCAAAAATGAAATGAACTCCAACACATGTTCAAGTTATGTTAAATACAAGGCAAATATCTGTAGAATATGAGGTATAAATTATAGTAATCATAACAAAGACTATGGTAATTTTTCAAGAAGTCTTACAAAATATATTTATTTGACAAAATACAGAGATACTCATCTCTAAGTCCTAAAAGAACAAAATGAGAACTTCTAGGAAGAACAACTATTCTAAATACTACTATGGATACATTCTAATCTAGTAGAATAGTGCTAACATAACTGGAAAATGATAATGACCAAGTGGTCAGAAACCTATATAAAAGTATTTAGAAAAATTGCTAAAAAAGGGAAAGAAGCTCATAGTAGTAACAATCAGAAAGAGGCAGTATTGAGATTTTGAGGATTTGTCATATGCCAAGTCCACTCATCCAGAACAATATATCCCCATGGTATACTCCTTGTCAACAGCTAATCCAAATAAAGCCTGCCTTCTATAGTAGCTATCTTACTTGCAACATGCCTAATGGTGATAATGCAATCATCTGGGTATTCTGTTTTCCATGATGGAGATACTTCTATTCAACTTGGTCTTCTATAACAGAGTTATACTCCTGTCAGTGTCTCAACACTGAAACCTCTGCTCAGGACAATAGGGGTTATACCACTGAAACCCCGAGTATCTCCTATAGTAGGTATCAGTATATAAGACTAGTAATTATATTGTAACTCACTAGTCTGATAATCGACAAAGATAAACTCTTATTGAACTCAATCTCTGGTATTTAATGGTAACACACACCAAATTAGCACTCACTCCCATCTTGGACTTCTTCCTATTATTTGAAGTTGCAACCATATGGCAGACAGATGGCACAGCACATAAGCTGAAGCCAAGGTTGTTCCACAAGTCCACACATCTCCAAGTCTACCTCATGGACTTTCACCCCTGGTGTGAACTGCATCTGACAATTACCAAGCTCATCACATGAAGTTTCTATACTCTGTGCATTTCCAAGCCAACTCTGTGGACTTTCACACACCCCTATAGGTGAGTATCAGCTAAGGTTTTTCCCAAGAGAAAACTTCAATTGTCCATGTGGAACATATCCAATTGAATCAAGATGTTATATTCTTCACAAGTGTAGAAGGTACAACAATTACTGGAATCCTAATAAGGAGTCTTTGTATCATTTTGTTGCATTCCTTTAATTTAATCCAGGAGCTTTTTCCTTCCATGAAGGAATCACTTATTAGCAGTATCACTGTTATTATCTGATGTAGCTTAAGGTAGTGTCAACTATTTTCTTTTTCTTTTCTCTTTCTCTTTCTTTCTTTTGTTTCATATAAGTAGTTATGTTGTAGCTACCATGGTCTACCACCGCGTCCCATGTAATAAATTGCTGATTTTTTAAAATAAAATAAATAAAAAAGATGCTGTCTTGCCTCCTTTTTTCCTTTTTTGATCTTAAAATCGAGCCCTCTTATTACCACATTCTGACTCTCAAAGATTATGAGAACCAAGATCATGATTTGTGTAAGTATCATTGTGAGAGTAACAAAAAGTAAGAGTCTAGGGAATTACTACTCAAGCCCCATGCTTATATACTACTTAATCATGGTCTCTACTACAACTGCGCGCTGAGCTAAAATGCTCTGTGTGTGTGTGACATTGTCAATTCTTGCGCCATAATCTTCGTCAGCAGAACTACTGCCGATTACTAACGAAGCAACTATTTATACAGAATAAAAGGGGCCAATGGAGTCGTAGACCTTGGTCCCATGGCTACTCCTGATATCGTAACTGCTTCTCTGACTTATCAGCTCCCTCCTCCTAATGGAGAGCGCGCTTTTCAAACGATAAACGCAGACCCGACTACAGGAGATCGTCACAGAAATACTGTCCGGGTGAATTTTGATGTCCCAGTAGAGAATGTCCGTGGGAGGGAACACACATATAATCTCGATAATGCTGGTTTCCAATATGCTCGTCGGCCGACCAACTTCAGGAATTTCGGTGATGACAAGAAGGTGCTAGAGGAATATTATCCCGAGAGTGAGGGAATCATTAAAGAACTGACGGGAGCATCTCGTATCGTCTTCTTCGACCACAGTATGTCACCTTGACCATCCTGATTCGTCATTTGACTCAAGAATGCCTTCAATAGCTCGACGCCTTCGTAGACCAGGAGAAGTCGATGATTCTCCAGATCGCCGCCAGCCTGTGCCACTGGCTCATGTTGACCAGACAACAGCATCATCCACTGCTCGAGTACACCGGCATCTTCCCCCCGCAGATGTTCCTGCCCTTCTCCGCCACAGGTTCCAAATCATCAACTTATGGCGACCCATTGGCAACCCAGCTCTCGACTGGCCACTAGCACTCTGCGACTACAAGAGTGTCGATACAAAACAAGATACATTTCCCGTGGCCCTGATATATCCAGATCATGAGGGTGAGACGATGGGTGTTAAGTATAATCCAAATCACAAGTGGAAGTATCTGCGTTACATGACACCCGATGAAATTGTCCTGATTAAATGGTTTGTTGCATCATTTTTGTGAAAAGATAGTCAGGGTATATTCATTTGGTCGGTACCTATAGTTTTGACTCGCTACAGGATGGGAGTGTTGCCCTGTTTACGCCGCATACTGCATTTGAGGATCCGACGACCCCTGCAGATGCTCCTTTTCGGGAGTCAATCGAGTTGAGAGCATTAGTTTTCTATGACTAGATCCTTCGTTTTCTGTCTGTTTGTATTTGAGATGTATAAAATATGGGATCAGCTTATTATGATTATAGTATCAGATGCCTTATCCGATCAAAAGTTCATAACTATCGAAATTATTCGGAGATGCAGAGGGATTAACCAGACATTACAATTGGATTACAACTGAAATGCTACAGTTCGGTCAAGGTCTATTATCTGTGATTGATTCTTCCGATGCCACGTCCCGCATGAGGTCTACCAAACGTGAGTAACATTGAGTGGATACTTTTTCCGGGAACCTACCTCCCCATGTAGAATTCTGCATCGATGTCAATATGTCTTGGGGATCTTCCTCAATAAGAGATCTTCGACTGTAGTGTTGCTTAACAAATCAAACGAAGAAGTATCCCAGCATTGCTTACGAAGATCGGAACGTGGTATGTGTTGTTGAATCGCTATTCCTCCAACTACTTCGCTGAAGCTTCGAACGATCGAGAGGAAAGGAAACGCTCGAGTTGCTGAAGCGAGTCTCACCTATTGTCGGAGTCACTGGAGGTGAAGACCCCCAAGCTGCACTCACAATATCCCTCGTGGGGGGTATTGGTGACTCTGGCAGAGCGTTGACAATAATCGAGGGTATTTCTATTGAAATCGCAGGAAATAATTGAGCAAGCGGTAGAGTAGGAAATAGCTTAGAAGATACCACGGTCAATTCGAGCTGCCTTCCTCTTTGCTTCCACTCCTGCGAGGAAAGATCGTCGTCGAGTGATCGTCGCCAATAACGAACGAACTCGATCCAAGTTCACGAGATCTGTGACAAGCTTGTTAACTTCGGTCCGTACGACCAAGTCTGTCAACCTAATGGGGAGGGGGAATGGTTAGGTCGGTTGCTCGCAAGAGCATCTACGTATACCAATCAAGACTTACATCAGGGCTTCAGCGTCAACAATGAGCTTGTGATGCGCGAGTAGTTCGAGCATATCCGTGAAAGAAATTCCTAGACCAGGCTGATGAGAGATGAGGGCCTCTTGGTAAAGCCTACTGTAGGTAGCTTTGCGTTTCCTGATGTTCATTCGATCCATACGATCCAAGGTCCGTGAAAGTGCTATGAGATCGAAATTTCGAAGGTCATAAGGGTCAGCAAGTGGCCAGACTTCGGACTCCTGGCTCCGTAAGCATGCAGCTTTGACATTGCTAATGCTAAACTCGGACGGATAGATCTTGACTTCGAATACACCGCTGAGTCGCTGTAAATTGGTTGAGATGAGAAGGTATGCATGAGAGTGCCGCACTCACGGAAAAGAAAGAAGTAAAATGATGACATTCAAGGTAACCTTTAGGATTGGCATATTCTGCCCAAAGCTTCTTGAAAGCACGCATTTGTTTGCGGGATATGGATTTGGCACCACGCCCGGAGGCCTGAAATACGTAAGAGAAATTCTCTACAACCACGCCTGGGATAGCGATATGAGTCGCGGTAGTAACAAAAATTTGAGGTGCTTACCAGTAAACATGTTCACGAAAATGTACTTGGAACATTTAGTTCTATTGATCACAGATAAATGTTGAAAACCGCACCATGCTCAATACATTCCAGGCAATGAACAACACGAATGCCCAAGTAGTACTTCCACAATCTGATTCTGGCGGGGAGCTCAAGCTGTTTGTACACCGGGGATAGTTTAAATCACTGAGGTAGTCATCAGTAGCCTGTCTATTCCGTTTGACAAAGTTCCCACAAGTCATGCATATATGCATTCCAGCCCTCCCTGTTCCCGAAGATGAGTGAAGGAAGATGAGTGATCAAACCAGGAGCACGCACCCAGCACTCATGAATGCAAGCATGACAAGAGCGGAACCTAACGAAGCATAATTCTGATTTCGGTCCTCGTTGTCCCCCCACTTGGTCAGACCAAACACCTCCACAAACAGGATGCCAAAGAAAACGAATAAAATCAGCCATAATCCAAGCAGGCTCAAGATCACTGGTAAACTCGACCTAGAAATTCCATTATCAGTACCTGTAAATGTGTAGAAGGCGCCCTGGTAACATACACGGCAGTCTTGAACAACATATTCAAACTATTTGTCCTTTGAACGAGCTTAAATGCAATACTGACAAGGAACAGTTTCTGTAACTGCTGAACGACGAAACTGGTCGCTCCAAAACGCACAATAAAAGTAGTCAAGAAGGTGCCGAAGGCGACCACAATATCAAATATGTTCCACCCATTGGCACGGAAGCTCTTCCAACCGAGCCCATACCATCTGACGATAACGTCAATGATATAGATCAATGTCAAGGCCAAGAAAAAGTCATCTAACGGCGTCGAAATTAGCACAGGCTAAGAGTTAGAGAATACAGTACACCCACTGCGTATCTCCTCTGCGATGATTTCCATGGAAGATGTCTGGGTCCTACTTATACAGTAAATTATATCACAAACCACTACATCAAACACACCTACATGAGCGCGAAGATATGCAGAACAAATAATCCCGTCATCGACCTGGACCACCATCCATGTTTCTGTGTCGCCCGGTCATAGCACCAGCCTTCGATCTTCCAAGTAGGTCTCCCCAACGGTCGCTTCGACGGCTTCTGCCTGCTAAAAAGCTTGCGAAGGTCAATCCACTCGCGCTGCGGCTTGGTCAAGAAAGCCATCCCAGTCTTTGCACTAAATTTGCCAATGATGATACTGTACAACATGTGTGATATCAGGGCCATAGAGTCGAAAATAAGAGGATTCATACCTGACGAAGACTGTCAAAATGACGACCGCACCCAGCAAATTATAAATCAAAAAGAATATCGCGTTCGCCTGAGAAGCGTTTGTCTGTGGCTGAGAATCCTTCCCTGTAATCGCCGTCGCAGCATACATCACATCTGTCCAGCCCTCCAAGGAAACAATTTCAAACAGAATCAGTAAACTCGCTTTGAACGAATCAAATGAAAAAGTCGTCGAGGGCGAAGGTTGGTCCCAAACCCTCGGCACTAAATACCCAAATGAGTCTCCAACCGCCGCATTCTCATACATTCCTATACACTCGGATAAACCGTTCACATCGCCATCATTGCATTGCCGAAACTTCCCCGCAAAGATATTGAGTCCCCATACGGCATAGGGGATCATGTACAGTATCGCCAATACAGCAGCATCCAATATTCGAAGAGCACCTGAGATGATGAGTGATTCAAACGTGTTCCGCATTCGATCAATCAGAGTGATTAGCCTCAGCGCTCGGAGTGCCTTGAGTGACTTCGTCAATCTGCTCAGCCCACCAATCAACATCAACTCCGTCGTCACATTAACAACAATCCCAATCATGATCGCAAAATCGAGAATGTTCCAAATACTCCGTAAGTACGCGTTCGGAGTCCAAATGAATCCATCGGCAATGACCTTGATCATAAACTCGACAAAAAGTATGGACCCAAAAATTGATTCAGCAAAATGGAACCATGAACCATGAATGTAACCGTTCTCTCGATAGAAATTCCGTCGGTAGATGGGTGTAGCAATGCCTTCCACCACGATCCCACCAATTACAGCGAGAAGAATGATAAGTTGGAAGATAGGATAGACGACGGGCGAATAGGTTTCCCCATAGATACGATCTCCTCGAGTGGGTACGACAACTTTCTGGCAAAACTTGCGGATCCAGTTTTTTTGTGAGATGACCCAGAAAACTCTGTCATAAGAGGGATGATCGCGGATGAAATCGGCCTTTTGTGCTCTTTGTTCGTTGATCTCGTCTTCCAAACCATCAGTGGAATTCTGGTCAGGGTGAATGAGTGCCAAAAGTTCCCTGTTTATCAAGGTCAGCACAAGAACTATACGAATGAGATATACGCACAGATGACGTTCAACCTCCTCTCGTACATGCGCTCCAACCTCTGAGGGCTGCGGATACCTCGTATGTCTCAGCAACGCTAATGGAATATCATCCGACCTCGATTTTCCAGTAAATAGTTTTTCTAGCGTCTTCAACGATCTTGACGAATAATGCCCAGGCTTAAATTTTCCAGAACCCAGTTTCACCTAGGGATATTATCAACCCTCAATAGATCCAAAATAAATTCACAAAATTACCCACAAATCGAGCAAGTCCTGATCCTCCATACGGGCTCGACGATTCATTTCTCAGTCTTTCCCTCCTTCCATCTTCAGTCCAATTCACACTTCCACTTCCGTTCGTACCAACAAAATTCCCGTCATATCCATTGACCAAGTTTTTCTGCATCGGCAACACCAACCCACTCGGCAATTGTTCCACTCTCACTGTTATCGGACTCGCTCTAAACCATCTATATGGATTCAATACCCTCACCCAACTCGGCTTCCCTTCTCTCGCTTTTTGTTCCCAAAATGTGCTCACTTGTTTAGACTTTTTAGCTTCTTCGGCTACGTCAAAGTTTTCGTTGATTACGGCAATGAACATCTGCAAGACGATAACTATTTCGAGGTTGTTCATCAGATAGAAGGTAAAAACGCAAAATAAGCTACGGCTCACAATTTGCAATTAACTCCCAAGAAACGAAAAACACAATCACAATCAATGTCTGCCCCAGCTGAATTTCTGCACTCGAAGCTCCATACAAAACATCCGTCCAATTCTCCGAAGAAAAAACCTGCCAAACAGCCAGAAATGAATTCCAAAGCTGTCCAAAATTCGTCGTTTCGTCAGAAGGATAATCCCCTCTCAACATCTGGACTGCGACGAGTGCAGATATATAATTGATAAGAATAAGAAAGAGTGACATGTTTGCGAGACCATAAAGGTTACCGAACACAGCAAGCTATATGAATGACATCAATCAATTGAATGATTTGGAAAAAAATGTTGTCGGCGCGCACCAATAACGGTTTCATTCTCGGAATTTCCAATATAACCCTATAAAACCTCGCTAACTGCAAAATCGTAAACCACTCATACACATTGCTATTCCTCACGGCTGGTATTTGTATCACACTGCAGCTGATAGCCAACGCTAGATCCAACACATTCTTTCCTTGCATCCAAAACAATCGCCAATTAGGTAGATCAGCTAACGCTCTAATGATGATCTCGACATCAAAAGCAAATGTGATACCGAGTTCACCAAAATACATGATATCTTCATGTGTTGGGGAGGTGTCGACTTGACGAGAGGCTTGAAGCGCGAGAGAGGCGAGCGCAAGAAGGACCCAACACCATTGAGTATGAAAGTAGATGATTTTTGCCCAGTTGTTGGGATGGTTGTTTTGGTTGTTGAGTGAATGAACAGGTGAGTGTGTGTCCCATTCTTCATTTTGATCGTCGTTATTGGGTATCAATCTGGCAGTAAATAGGTCATATAAAGCGCATGATCAGATACGGAGGTATCGTGGTACATACGGAGCAGCACCAAAAGCACTCTTCTTCGTCTCCGAGCGAATCGCAGAAAACGTATTGGTGATCACAGCAACAAACAAGTTCATCAACCAAAAGTTGAGGACAACAATGCAAATGATGAAAAAAAAGCATGAAACGAAAAATTCAGAATTCATGATAGCGTACATCAATGGTGCCCACTGTGAATTACGCATCACGATATCAGTATCAACATAATATAGATATTCAAAAACTCACACCATTCGCTGTCACTGTAATCACGACCTGCAACGCAGAATACCAAATTGCATCAAAACTCTCAATATCATCATTAGGATTCTCCCCTTCCTGCACATAAAATCTGTCAAGCTACATTCAAAGAGATCAGAGAGCGCACCGTACCCTGCATACTTGACCAAGAGGACATATATATCCTTTTGTCGCTTTTTTATTTTCGCCACTCGATTCCAGATATCCTACTTGTTGAAGTGTTATTGGGTCTATGTATCCTCCGCAGAACGAATTTTCCAATTGAATATCTGGCTCGCCATTGGTGGCCAAGAGGACACAGGAACGTCGTAATGAGCCTTTGAACGTTTGAACACCTATGATCCTGGGTGATATTAGCTCAGGTCTTGACATATAGAAGGAATAACTTGCGAAAATAAAACCATGGCAAATAGTACGAAATAAGCTACACTTGTAAGGAGTGGTCTGGCCGTTTTCAACGAATGCATTATTGTCTACCAAACCATTAGTAGTCTTGACACTGGATTCAGAAGACCACTCACAGTAGTACCAGATGTGATGGTCAATAGTCTGGCAGTTCTAATCACACTTATCGCTCTAAACAACCCGATATGGTGTCTCCCCTTCTCTGCACCCATGACAGCCAACACAAACATAATCCAGAAACTCGCGATTGCAATAAAATCAATCCTCGTCCAACTCTGTCGCAAAAAGGGGAGCCCTCGTCTCGTCTTTTCATGAATATTTTGCACGCTCAGACGAAAAGGTAGCGAGATAGGATCATCATTGTCTGACCGCAATGCACACTCAAGAAATGCATTTTCGGGAGGATCGTTGCGGACCAACCCATGCGCATTTTGTGCGGTATTGACAATGTTTCCTGCTATAGATTTATCTGCATGAGATTGTGGATGTGATCGCAGATGGGCCGCTTGTAATGACGGAATAGAGCCGCCTAGGGTCAACTGTGTCCGCGAATGCAATACAAATTGTCTAACAAGAATCTCTCGGACGTGCCGTATCCATTGTCTGATACTACGTCTTCTTAAAAAGGAGGTCTGGCGCGAAGGTGGCCGGGATGTAAGCGTAGCTGATGATGAAAACAGGGAGGACATCTTGATCTCGGGGTCGAAAAGAAATCCAGTGACACATATGCGTGCAAATGCCTCGAGACTGATAACCTCTATCAGAGCAGAGCCCGGATGAGTGGGGAAACATACGTGAATACACAGAAAAGAACGAACAGCGCCCAGTCTTCCCAAGTGTGAAAGTATCCCTGAACATGTGGAGGTGTTGGATCAGTTGAAGGGAGTGTGACTGAAGGAAAGGCCTGAAGAGTCAGTACAATGGCATTCAGTATAATAAGAAAAAGAATTAATGGTTCAGTCCACCTAAAGCGTCGTCAGCATAGCGGTCAGCATAGCGTTGAAAGCCGAGGATCAACACGCACGGATATATAAGCATCCGATATAAGCTCAACCTGAGCTTACTATCTGAACCCAAAAGGCCCAACGTCCGTCCACGTATCAAGATTTCCTTGGGCAAGTCAGGAAATTCCTCGTCGCTCTCAATTTTCCTCGGAGCATCACTGTCATCTACAAGCCTAATCTGGTTCTCCAATCGATTCCCGGCCATGTTAACGACCCTCAACGACACTCTCCTAATATTTCTCGTCGCATCCCGAAATACTGAGTTAGTTTTCTTCAGAGGTGATGGCAGCGCGCTGTATGCAACCATCCGTCTTTTTGTGCTTCCTGCGAACCGTTCCGGGTCAGCATCAACCCATACATCTTCTGTCCCATTCAGTGACATGTTCTTCGTCAAATACGCTTCGTCGTCCTCTCTATGCTCATCCTGAGATTCACCTGCCAGAATCAACGATGCTGTCGAGGATGCAACCCGCGAGGACCCGAACGATCCCTTACTGTAATCCACCTCTGACGTGTCCGTAGTAAATGAATACCCCTTGAGTGCATGGTCCTCTGTCGGCGAGTCGATGAACGGGTCTTCATGAGGGTTCCCAGGAGCAATGTGAATTTCCGTTAACGTGTCTGGTGCCAGGCCGACTTGTAGGGGGTCTTTTCCAGGCTCCACTCGCCTGTGCGACCAGCTGCGCCGGCGAGAAAGTGATGCCCGACTGTCTGAAGGTTCAAGAGCGGGAGAAGGAGGCGCTGAAAGACCTATTTTGGTGAGGTCTATGGCTGAGGAGGAAGAATTCAGTTTGTGGAGATAAATGTCGTTGGTCCCCATCGCCCAGCAGCCGAGTGTGCTGAGAGTGTGCCAAGTTTCGTGCCAAGTTTCTTTCTGATCACATCATCTGCCTCGTGATCACGCCCAATCCTCTGTGATGCACTCTGCTGCTGTTGGGATTTAAACCTGACGCTCAACCAGAAGTCAATAGCATGAAGTTTATTTATTCACAGGCACACCTCAAACAGAAGTGTTGCAAAGCTATAACCATGCCACAATAGGTTTCATTAAGGACACACTCTGGATAAAAGAGGCCATATATCCATGAGAAAGCATGCTTGACACAAGATTCAGCAACTCACAGACTTGGTATAGAAATTATAGTTTGAAGAGAAAAGATTTAGAAAATATTTTATATTGCTGTCAGAGCTATCAAAAAGGAAGTCAACCACAATGCTTCTTTCTCTCTTACCACCATCTTGTATGGTAGTGCCCAGAAGAGAATTAGCGAATATACTGAATCATTCCATCTCTAAACCCCAGACTTACCTATGGATATTGAAATGAACAAGACTAGAGGTCGTTCTGTCTCTTTAAGCCCTAATGCCTCTAGGGAATCATCTGTCCACTCTGATGCATCGTCTGTGGACTATGCGGAGAGAATCCAAGCCCAGTATAACTCCAATACATGGGTTGAACAAACGGATAAAGAAATCTTTCAACCTACACCCCTCTCCTACACCTCAGCAGAGGAGGGAACGAGCAGTACTACAAACACAGAGTTTGGTAGTGGAAACATGCATGATCCTCATGCAAATATAAACACCATATAAACACCAACATGTGTGCTCCCCAAACACACAAAAACAATAACCCATCTGATCCCCAAAGCTTAGAGCCATCCGTTGTCATCCATCACCCCTTACCCAGTCAATCAACCTGTAGACCCACAGTTGTAAGATGGCAGCTTCTGTCTGATCTTCCTCTTTGGAATGAACAAATATCTAGAAGGGGATTCCAAAAATATCACTTGTTCATTACTTAGAATGTTCATTACTTAGAATGGCTGTGTTTATCAAACAACGTGTTGTGGCAACCACTTATCACAAAGGACAAATGATATCACTAATGAGTAAACCTCAAAGTGGAAGTATAATGTGGGAATTCACAAGAGAACTTGACAAGGAGTCTTTTCTTAATTAATGTCCTATTTATACAAATGGTTCATGGTCCATGCTACTAATAATTAAACCTGCCCTATAGTCCATGCTTCAACCTCATGCTTGCCTCACTTCTTACACAAGGCCACCATGCCTACTCCATGTGCCCTGATGTCACCTTCTAGATTCTTCCACCAGGTTCTAGGCCTATGA
>Ga0157357_1000628_pt1 | contig 14881 bp, 7 predicted proteins | sample AttcapACBM1_FD_111485 | JGI IMG/M metagenome (GOLD analysis project Ga0157357, IMG submission 111485) | Fungus gardens microbial communities from leaf cutter ant in Botucatu, State of Sao Paulo, Brazil - Atta capiguara ACBM1 | ecosystem: Host-associated > Fungi > Mycelium > Unclassified ... | reverse complement strand
GTACAGAGATATGGTTTAGTATCAGAGTGCACAGGTCTCAGAGTTAATTTACAGAACTAACAAGAATGTTGTTAGTTGAAACTTCTAAAGCATGCTAGTACTTGGCTACTTTCTGTAAATGTTGTTGTAGGAAGCTCAGAGCTTCTTCCATGCTAACAAAGTATCTTTGTAAATAACCTATCTTTTATAGTGATATTATATTCTATTAAGTTCTGCAAGTACTCAGTCTTCTATAGCAGAGTTTACTTTTATTTCAAACTTTATTCTTAGTCAGTATCTCTTTGTCAATCAACTTAATTAAATATCTGTCTAGCTTAGAGCTAAACCTAAATACTAACTTCACTTAATATAAATAACTATATAACTATGTTATAATTACACTACTTGACTTTCTGAGTGTTTTAGATACTTTCCTTTGTATTGAAAAACTAGTAGATACTCTATACTTCTCTAATCTAATAATTAATTATAGTCTTCATACTGTTAATACTAATCTCTAATGTTAAGTTAACATATTTTTTCTAATCAGTACTCTCTGTTAAACCCTGCTTCAATTTCTAAAGTTGTAACCAAGTAATACACAGATAGCACAACATATAAGTGTTAGAATTGTGAATATTAAACTTAATCATTTTATTATTCTTTCTCATTTTATTTTTTTCTTTTTATTTTTTATTGGAAACTTAGGCTTAGTGTTAGAGTGACATCACAAGTCACTGTCACAGACTGTCACACATCAGTCATTGTGACACTATTACAAAGGAACATAATAAAAGCTTCTAAAAAGAAACAACATTATTATAACATGTTTGATATATGTTAATAAGGTAGACAGTTTTGTATTAGGAACTCCATAGAGTTCTCTTATGTTACTCAATATAAGGTTCTTTCTCATTGACTTACTCTAAAAGTCTTTAAGTTATAACAATAAGCTAAAGTTAAGATCATACTGAGAAGTTTGTAACACTGCTAGACTTGATAAGTTCAATCAGAGAGAGTTCAGGCCATGACTATTTCTACCTCAAGTTTGGCCAAGGAGATAAAAGAAATAGTAAGTACCAATAGGACTTGCTATAATGAAAGATATTAAAAGAACAAATATAGTAGTATTAAGAAATCTAATTTAAGAATAGTAAATAAAGTTTATACTAAGACAAGATTCTTATATAATAGAAATAGATCAAGAAAGAAACTGTTATAGTTGTAAAGAGTTTAAACATTTAGTATAATATTATAGAAATAGGAGAATTATAAAAGAGAGTAGAAAAATTGACTTAACAGATGATGAACATTTAAAAGAGAAAGAAAACTAAAATCTTAACTGAGTCTTCATAAGAAATTTAATATACTAGTTTACAGGATAATGCAAGCAAATATAGAGGAACCTAAGGAATATCTGAGATAACAGTAAAGATTGAATTAGAAAGAATTAATACTGTTATGACTTAAGACTAAAGAGTAAGATCAAAAGAGAAATCTTATCTTAGGGTTAACACAAGAGAACTCAATAAAGTTCCTAAGTACAAAGTATTTATCTTATATATACTGGGCTAATAGTCTGTACTATACTAAACCTAGCCTACTCTAAAAAGTATACATTATTTATAAGATTAATATGTAGTAAACATGCTATATAATATTATTGTTACAGAACCTTTTACATCATTTTGTGTGATACATGATTAGGTAACTATAACTGTGACATATATGACAGCTTATGATATCATGCTATACTTTAATCCTAAGTTCAAAATATGAAAATAAAAATAAAAATAAAAATAAAAAATAAAATAAGCCAAGTCTATTGTTTTTAACTCTGATATTACTCTCCTTTCAAGGTTTCTCCTCTAGAGAAACTGACTTCTATTTTTGCTAGTTTTTTTCTAACTTTCTTAGATATTCTTCTTCAAACTTTCTATTATTCTATTTATATAACATTTTTGCTATATACTTCTCTGGTAACTCTCCTCTCTTGAAGTTTCATTCTTCTATCTTATTCAATTTTTCCTGTCTCTTAACTTTTGTACTTAGCCTCCTCTCAAACTCTGCTACTATCTCTTTTATATTTTATAATCTAACAGTAGAACCTTAAAAAAAGAGTATTTATTAAAGTAATATATTATATTACACACTAATTTAATTCACTAAGAGTATTAAAACTTGACATTGAGCTCATCTTAACTATACATATTCTGTATATATAGCTAAGGTTTGTTTATATTAAAGCATTTTTTAAGTGAGAAAAATTGAATAAAAACTACATAGTTCAAGTAGGAAAATTAGCTGGCTGTTATGATTGAAGACTTAAAGTGTTAAGTCAATAAAAGAATCTTATATTAGTATTAACATAAAAGAACTCAATAAAGTTCCAAGTACAAAATATCTACTCTATATACACTGACTAATAATTTGTACTATACTAAACCTAGCCTATCCTAAAGAGTAGGTGTTGTCCATAAGAACATGTGTTAAAAGTACTTTACAACTTTTCTTATTTTTCTTTTGTTTAATATTTTTTTCTACTGTTCTCTATACTATACTACTTAACTAACATTTACCACTGGATAAGTTCTTATAAAGGCTGGTAGCTTAATCTTAATTACATTGGCTGATATAATTTCTTTTATTGCATAAGATTTCACATATCTTTCTGTTAACTTCTTTGCTGATTATTCTTTGAACACCAGGTTTTTTATACTCAACATTATCTTATCTCTTTTCTTCTATTTCTTAACTTTTCTTCTTCTCTTATCTATTTGCCACTTTATCTCCTCCTATGCTTTTCTTAATGTTGCTTCAGCTTCTTTTTATACCTTCTTTGTTCTTTCCACAAATTCTATTACCTTTTCTACTTTTTCTTTTCTTTTAATATCTGTCTCCATTCTTAGTTTTCTACTATAATTTGCCATAAACAGAAACACTTTGGTTGTTAAATATACCTTATTATTGATTGCAAACTCTATTATTCTGACCAATTCTTTTGTCTATAATCCACAAAGAACCAAAGATATTATTCTAATTCTTGGTTTATATATTCAGTTTGTCCATCTATTTGTAGGTGAAAAGACATCAACAATCTTGTTTTGATTCCCAGCATTTTGTTCAGCTCCTTAGTCAACTCCACTGCAAATTATGGTCTCCTATCCAAAATTACACTCTCTAGCAACTTATACAACTTCCACTTATTATTTCTAAACAACTGTTCCAATTCTTTTACTAACATTTCTTCTGTTGTTGTTACAAAATGTGTCATTTTAGACAACTTATTACATTCTTCTCTGCTACTAATGGCAACTTCATGATAAAGTCTACCATTAAATATATTCACAGTCTTTCTGGTACTTTATTTGCTATCAACTTTTCCACCAGTACCTCTGTTCTATTCTTCATTCTTTGACATATATCACATTTATCTACATATTTTCCAATATCTTTTGTTACTTCCAGCCACCAGTGATTCTTTGTTACCAATTCTGTTATTTTCCATTTTCCATTATGTTCTATTGCTAGCACATCATGGTGTAACCAGATTATTTCTACTCTCAACTCTTTATCCTTTGATACATACTTTTTTATCTCTTCTATTACTCTAACTACTTTCTTGTCCTTTCTTCTAGCTATTTTTATTTTTTCTGATATATTTAAGATATATTTTAGATTCTTTTACTACTGCTTCAGTCAAACTATGAATCTATTCTTATTTTATTGATTATTGATTTTTTTATTCTTTTCTACTCCTACTTAGTCTATCTGCTTTTTGTCAGAGTTACAAACTGTAGACTCTGTTTTATTCTTTAATTTCCATTTCTTTTATTTTCAACTTATGGTTAGGGTTTCAGCATAATGTCTCTTTTATAACTATCACACAACTATGTAACATAGAAAAGGTCATAGAAGGTTTTAGAACAAATAACATTATATAGCATGGCAATAACATATTAGTCTTATCAAAAGTACATGTACTTTAGGGTAGGTTAATTATAGTATGTATACAGACTACAGTTTGTAGTATATAAGGTAAACTAGTTTGTACTTAGAACTATATCAAGTTCTTTTGTGTTGCTTAATACAAAAGTCATAACACTTTTTCCTGTCTTTGTTTTTGGTACATGTTTTAAGGTAAAGTCAAATCTTGACAAATACAACATCTATTGAGCTTGTGATTTGTTTAAATTTCATAAACTAAATTCTATAGTCTATCTAGATCTCAAACTTGAATTTTGTGCTCTTTAACAAATATCTCTTATTGTAGCAACTATTAGTCAAAACAACCAATAGACTACTAAGATAAACTTATCAACAAAGTATCTTATAGAAATCACAAGAGAACTCAACAAGAAGTTTCTGATACATTCCTACTCTATATATTACTAGTACAAGTTCTACATATATTGTTTATGAGTCTATTATACCATTACCACAAGACCTTCTCCCAGATTATAGGTCTATGACATCATGTAACTGTAGTCACATGTCTCTTTATTGTCCTAGAAATAAAAGAAAAATCAAATCAGAGAAAATAGATAAAAATAAAATAAAATAAAATAAAATAAAATATAAGTGTTCAAGCATACTATGACACCTCTAGTTTTCCAATTCCCTAATCACCACTGACATCTCTTTGTCATAAATCTTATAGTTCCTCTCCATTTCATTAAGAGATTTTGAGAGATAAGCTATTAGTTTCTATTGTTTATTTTCATATTCTATAGATAATATCCCTTCTATTGCATAGTCTGATGCATTCACTTTAAATGTCATTTTCTGTTTCTTTATCCAATCCTACTTCTGATCTTTCTTCACTAAGTCATATAATAGTTTGGCTATAAACATAAAATCTTTAATAAACTACTAGTAGTAATTAGCTAGTCTTAAATACTTCTGTATATCCTTGACTTCTTTTGGAGTTAGCCAATTTAGCACTTCTTTTACCTTTTATTCTTCTATCTTAACTTCTTTTAGTCCAATTACTACTCCCAAAAATTCTACTTCCACTTATATTTTTCTAGTTTTACATATAAGTTATTTTCTACCAATCTTTTTACTACTTTCTCTACTACCTCATCATGCATCTCTTTCTTATTTATTCTTACAATTATATCATCAATGAAACTTACTACTTTCCCAGTATTGATCAAGTCCTATAAGATCTCATTCATCATTATTTAAAACATAGCTGGAAATTTGGTTAGTCTAAAGAATATGACTATAGGTTTGAATAACTCTTCCAAAGTCATGAACACTATCTTCCACTTATCTCTCTCCTTTATCTATATATTACTATAAATCTAATTTAGTAAATACTTTTTTAGTACTAATATTTTCTACAATGTCTGATATTAAAAACAAAGGATAATTTTTTTCATAGTCTATTTATTTAAATATATATAATCCTGTACCATTCTTTTCTTACCATATTTTTTCATATAAAAGATACTGGTACTATTTAAGGCAACTTCAAGGGTTTGATATACCCTTTTCTTAATTATTTTTCAATGAACTCATGTATTTCTCCTCTTTTTTCTCTTGACAATGGATACACTTCTCTCTTTCTTAGCACAAACTCTTCTTTTATATTAATTACATGATTTCACATCTTTCTCATTAGTATTCTCTCACTCACTTTCTTTCTAAAGATATGAATCCACTTGTGAAACCTTTCAGAAACCAATTTCTTGGCCTTTTCTTCAGATTTTACTGCTTCTTTCTCCTCATTCCAAATCTTCCATTCTTCTGCTATCTTCTTTACTTCTATTGTTCTCTCTTTCTTTGGTTCTTCTTCTTCTTTTTCTTCTTTTGTTTTTTCTCCTCTCATTTCTTTCCTTTTCTTTTCCTTTTTTTGCTTCTGCTATCCTGGTTTTCCCTACTTTGGTCTCTACTACTTTCCACACTCTTCTAGATATCTCATCATCTTTACTCCCTCTATTCTCCAATTTTTATCTTTTCCCTATGCTCTTGATAATAAATATTTACTTCCACTGTATACTCAATAGATTCTTCCTTGTTAAAGGAACTATCTACATTTCTTATATAAATTGGTCTTTCTATTTTTTTCAGCTTAAATCCTTGTTTTCTTGTGAACTCAAACTTATGACTAGCTCTTTTGTATTACTATCCAACAATACTTCTATTATCACTCCTTCCTGCATATTAATTTTTTCCAATCCAATTTTCACTGTTACTTTTCTTAGCATGTTCCCATTGTCTAGGTTGTAGCAAAATGTATTTTCCATTACTTGTAAGGAAATTGGTCTTAATTAAGGAGTTGTAAGTATTTAGGAACTCTAGATGATATTTGGGTAAGGTATTCTACTATTACACCACTACCATATATAATATAGTAGGATAGTTCAAGTATATAGTCTATGCACTTAATCAATCAATATCTACAACTATAATTAACTAAATAACTATAGTACTGCTGTAGCAGACTAGACAATAGGAATCAGGATAAGATAGAGGTGGTTACTAGTCCATCAGGAGCTGGTTTAGGTAAATAACCAGCCTAGAAGTGTAATTAAGCCTCTGTAGAGTGGATCTGGACTTACATTATTGCCAATATTTTCTGACATTACTTTACTGAATATTGCAAACTTATTATAATTACTAAAGTCTAGTTAAGAACTACTAGACTCTTCTCCTCTTTTAAATTACTGTTATTCCTCTGATAACTGATCTGTTGTTCTTATCCAATTTTTCTCCTATTTCTGCAATTCTATACAATATGACCAAAAATTTTATAATTGTAATAGTTTCTCTCTCTGTCTACATTTATAGTATATGAGTCATGCTCTACCTACTGCTATGGGTTCACCATGACTGTATTTGTTCTCTTTATCTTTTTTATTAGTATAGGTCCTACTAATACCTACTAGATCTCTTACCTCTTTGACCAAACTTAGGACTAAAGCAATTGTTATTTTTGTACTCTTCTAGCATTTGCTGGTATGTTCATTCTTGGTGCTGAATTTCCTGATTCCTTTCTTTTCCTCAACCTTTCTTCTTCTCTTCTATTCTTTCTTCAATGTCTGTCCAAGTTTATTACCTTCTTATACTACTGTTCAATATTTCTAGAAGAATGTTTTGCTTCCATCAACTTTCTTTGAATAACTCTATTCATTCTTCTCTTGAATTCTTTGATCAACAGCCTCTCCTTATACTTACTTTCTCTTGCTACTCTTCTAAACTTCTATACAAATTCTTTTATTGTCCTACTTTCCTGCTTTACCTTCTTTAATTCAGCCACCTTTATTGTTTTATTATCTCTACTACTGAATTTCTTTTTCAGATCCATTAGAAACTTTCCTACTATCACACATTCCAAACTTTTACTCTCTAAGTCCTTCAAAATATTCTCCTTCCAAATATTTACCAACACTCTTTGTATATATAATAATATCCACTAGATCTGCTTCTCCACTAAGATATCTCTCATTCTTATCTTTATATAAAGCTTGTATGCCATTAAAAATTCCAAAATCTTATTTGCTTCTCTATTAAATATTAGTGGCTTAGCCATGTTTATATTTGACTCAGTATTAAGTCTAGGATTACTGCTTCTTCTTCTCTTGTCTCTTCTACTTCTCTTCTTCCTATTAATAGTATTTATAATACCATTATCTGCTTTTACTGTTGTCTTATCTATAATAAAATTTGTTTCATATTGAAAGAGTCATATTAACTTATGTTATAATAAGAGGGGGTGTTATGAAGTAAGAAAAGTGCACAAAAAAAGAAATCATTTACAGGAAAATTGCAGAAGATATTAGAAGAGTATGGGAACATTATCTGACACATACAAATATAAGTTTGGAGTGATCTTGACTTCAGCAAATACACTATGCTTCTATATATTATGATGGTCCTATTTAGGAAGCAAATTATTGAGAAAGTCAAACTTCTAAACATGAGTGTTCAGAACAGTACATTCTACTAGTTGATTTTCAAGCTAAGAAATTATGGAGTATCTACATGTCTTAAATACTAGTACTAAAATTATTCAAAAATTGGAAGAAACAGAATTGAAAGAAACAGGCAACTACTTTAGGTATACTAAAGTCCTTAGAAATCAGGTCTAAAGTTCTATAAAGATTATAAGGGACTATGTGATTATTAATAGAGTGATTAGATATCAAAAGAACTTAGGTTGATTTATACTAGAAATAATATATAAACTAAAAGAAAGATATTTACTTCTGCAAATATTTTTGGATAGAGTAGAGCTTAGATAAGCATTATCTATAATGAAGTCAGATGGATTAAATGTGTTTAGATAGTATATGACAAGAGGAATTAACTAGGGTATATAATAATGAAATTGGTGGTAATATAAAAGATGAAAAAGTGTAAAAAGATAGATATAAGAGAACTAGTTCTTTTAAGACTTTTATCTTCTATGTTTTTTGGCTAATTTATATTCTATAATATTTTCCCACATCTGCACTCATCTGCTTATTTAATTTTCTATGCTCTGGACCCCTTCAAGCTACATACTAATACTTCTAACTATCTGATATGTTATTTAACTTCTTTTTCTGATACTCCCTTACTCTTCTGCAATACTCTATGGTCTTCTGAAGTCTACTAGTATCATCTGCACATCTGCTTATCCACTTTCTTATGCTCTGAAAGCATCCACTAAGCACTTTAGTACTCTTCTATTTCAGTTTACCTATTTTAAACTGTTTCTAATTACTTAAGTATCATCATTCCTTGCTTATATAAACAGAATTTTGACACATTATAATGAACCTGTTATTATATAAAATAGTCATCACCTTTAGGAATCCCCATTCTGTTCTTTTAGGGTCTTCTGGAGATAAGTATATAGTTCAGTAGTTTTTTGAACAATAGACTTAGGATTTCCTGGAGATTTTAAGTGTTTGCTCTTCCACCCAATTGCCCTAACAGCAGAACAGAATCCCTATCCTCTCTAGAATCTCAAAACATCCTTGAAGTCTAGTGGTCTCAGATCACTCACTCTTACATCTTGATCTTTCTCACCTTTTCTTGTTTCCTATCCTATATCAGCTTCAGAACAACCCTAGAACTTTGTTAGCATGGAAGAAGCTCTGAACTTCCTACAACAACATTTACAGAAAGTAGTCAAGTACTAGCATGCTTTAGAAGTTTCAACTAACAACATTCTTGTTAGTTCTGTAAATTAACTCTGAGACCTGTGCACTCTGATACTAAACCATATCTCTGTACCAACAGATATATCCTCTCTCATGCCCTTTAAATTCAATAGATTCTCTTCTTCAAAAAATTCCTTTCCACCTCAAAATTTATTGTGCCATCTTAATATACCTTCTCTTATAGACTTTGCTGGTAAATGCTAAATGGGTCAAGCCTTTCTAAGTATTTGCTCCCTTTACATCTGGTTATTGGCAAACCAATTTACCAGAGATTAGGATAAGATTTTCTAGATGTTGTTCTTGTTTAGAAGTAGCTGAGCTACCAAGTGGTCAAAGAGTCTTCTTTGGAAGGAGTTAAACACTGGAATCTTCTCTATCACAACTTAGCAAGAGTTTTAGAACTCTTTTACACACACTTGTTCTTTATTAAGATAAAAGTAAAAACAATTAACAAACTAGAAGAAACCACATACTACTAAGAAAGTTGTAGGGTAGAGAACTACCTAGATAAGCTCCAAATCCTAATCTCTGATGCCAACTACACTGACTCTTATACAATAGTAGTCAAGTTTAGAAAAAACCTTTAAACTATAATTCAGAACCAAATAGCCATTCTTCTAGTAGAATACTCTGAAAACACTGATTCAACTACATGGTTTGAAGCTACAAGATATATTGATCAAGCTTGATAGACAAACAAGATCTTCTAGTCAAACTACCAGGTAACCTCAAAAGCACTTCTATATATCTGTGTTTTTCTGCCTTGGAGTTTTTTTACCACTCCTAACTCCTATCTATATTCCTAAATATTCTATTGTAGAGATCTGAGCTACTTTAATTGGGAGTACTTAGTAAGAATTGACATAAGATAACTAACTATTGAGCAATGAGAAAAGTTAATAGAAAACCTCAATATACTTAAGAATGTCAAAAATCTGCAATAGTATGAGCTGAAAGATACAAATCACTTAAATAACAGATATAAATCATTAAAACAGAATTTTGTATAAAGTGACTAGCAATTTGTCTAGTAAATTTCCAGACATACTTCTTTATCCACATTTTTGCAAAAGTTTCCTCTTACCTAGTAAACATTTGAAATAGGAAAAGTGACTCCCTCTATGCCCTACCATTAGTTTCCTAGATGCAAAAGAAATATCCCTTTATCTCCAAGTTGAGCTAAACACTACAAATACCCACCAATAACACTCTATTTGAAAGCTCTCCTAGACTCTGGTGCAACTGGAAGTTTTATTAACAAGAAATTTGTCTGGATTCATTGGATCAATACATGGAAGATCTCTTGGCCTATCACTATGTTTAATGTTGATGGAACTGCTAACAAAGCCAGTTAAATTTTAGAAGCAGTTAACATGGTATTGCAGTATAAAATATACTTAGAGCAGATGTTGCTTGCAGTTCTTAGTCCAGGCAAACAGAACTTGATACTAGAATTCCCCTGGCCCAAAAAACACAATCTGGAAGTTAACTAGGAGAAAGAGAAAGTAAAGATGATGTGTTGTCCCCCAAGATATAATAGCTGTAAAGACCTATAGAGGAGAAGAATAGTAGAAGAGCACACAATTGCAGCATGTCAGAGTGGACCATTCCCTCAAATCTTAGAAGAGAATGAGGAGCTAGATATAAAAATTGAGTGTGAAAGACTTGGTGGAAAACTAGGAGACAATATGTTTTTAATATATATTTTTCTAGAAAAGTTCTCTGCTAACATCTGAGCTACAGCCACTACTTCCCAGAGACTCTCAGATACCTTTCAGTAGAGTACTGCAGTGGATAAGAAGCCACTTCTGCTTCCCAGCTATATCCAAGATTTTGAATCTGTATTTGCAAAGAAAGAATTTGACATTATTTTGGAACATCATTAGTGGAACCATGCTATAGAACTCATTTCTGGCTCAGAATCCAAGTCATCTAAGATGTACTCTCTTTCACCCATGGAACAGGCAGAAATTAATGCCTTTCTCTCAGAAAATCTCAAAACTAATTGTATCTACCCTTCTAAGTTACCTATGGCAGCATCTGTCTTTTTTATAAAGAAGAAGGATAGCTCACTATAACTGGTATAAGACTACCATTAACTCAACTCCATGACTGTTAAGAGCTGAAATTCACTTCTGCTCATTTCAGAACTCATTTCTCAACTTTGGGCCAGTACTTTACAAAGCTGGATGTCCATTAGAGGTTTAACAATGTTTGGATCAAACCCAGAGATGAATAAAAGGCTGATTTCCATACCAACAGAGGTCTTTTAAGTCCCTTGTAATGTTTTTTAGTATAACCAACAGTCTGGTGACTTTCCAAACAATGATAAATGACATCTTTTAAGATTTAATTACAGAGAAGATCATTGTGGTGTACCTGAATAATATCCTAATCTTCACATGGACCCTAGAGGAATATGTAAGAGCAATGTGATAAGTCTTGGAAATCTTAGCTAAGTACAAACTCTTTCTCTACCCAAAGATATATAAGTTTGAGCAAAAGAGGATAGAGTATCTTGAGTTGGTCATCTCTGAAAACAAAGTTGAGATAGACCCAGTCAAGGTTTCTAAAGTCTGTAAGTGGCCTGTTCCAAAGTCCTAGAGTAATGTCCAGGCCTTTCTTAGTTTTGTTAACTTCTACCATCACTTTATCTGAGATTTCTTTGCTATAGCCTATCCTCTTTTTAACCTTACTAGATCATCTAGCACTTAAACCTGAGAGAACAAGCAGCAAGAGTTCTTCAATGCCCTGAAAAGAACAGTTACTTCTATGCCTATACTAGTTTCCCCAGATGATATAAATCTTTCTGTATAAAAGCAAATAGCTCAGACTTTGCAACTGGAACTGTTCTCTCTCAACAGTCAGAAACAGATGGCAAGTGACATTTGGTTACATTTTTTAGCAAGTCCTTGTTCCCAGTTAAGTGGAACTATGAAATATATGATAAGAAGATATTAGTAATTATCTATGTATTAGAGAAATAGAGATACTTCTTGGAGAGAGCAGCAAGTTCAGTTGAAATATAGACTGACCACAAAAATCTCAAGTACTTTATGGTAGCAAAGAAACTCAATCATCATCAAGCCTAGTGATCTCTTTATCTGGCTAAGTTTAACTTCATACTTTATCACAGACCCAAAAGGTTCATAGAGAAGTCAGATGCATTTTCTAGACAGTTGGATTATAGTACTGGAGTTCTGGACAGCCAGAACATGATACTTCTCTGTCTGGAGTTTTTTACAGTTTGTACTTTAGAGAGTTTTGCTCTAGAAGATAAGAAATGCAATATTCTTAGAGATATACATTGTGGAAACCAGAGTAGAAGACAAGAGGAGATAGTGGCTAAGACAGCCAGGGAGTTCCAGCACTTATCTGAGTGGTCAAAAGAAAATAGCCTACTTCTCTTCTGAGGTAAAATATATGTTTTACAGATCTCCAATCTTAGGCACTATATTGTTTCTCTGCACTATAACACCAAAGTAACAGGATATGCTAGATGATGAAAGACATTAGAGCTTGTTTCACAGAATTATTGGTGATCTCAGATATCATAGTATATTGGCCAGTATATCAGCATTTATTATGGTGTGCTTGGACACTAACATTTTTCTTTTTCTTTTATCTATTTTTCTTGATTTAATATTTCTTTTCTGTTGATTTTATTTTTATTTTTATTTTTATTTGCAATGAAGAGGCATGTGACTGCAATTATATGACATATCACATGATGTGAGGTCAAAGGCCTAGACTGGGTGAGAGAAACTAAAAGGACAACATTAAGAAGCATGTTAATAGTATGTTTATCTCATGGATGACATATAGACTTTAGAGTAGGGTTAAATATTGGTAACACAGACCATCTGTAAATTATATAAATAGGGTAGCAATTCAGCAGAGACTTCTTGTTGAGTTCTCTTGTGATCCCTATAACAATATTTACCTTTGAGATTTATTGCTTGTGCCTCTATTAGTTTTATGACTAATGGTTGTTACAAAAGTACTTGTGATTTTTGCCTTTGAACTCAGCCTATATGATATCTTCTAATTAGTAAGCTCTATATACTACCAGTCTCAGACTTCCAGTAGGATGCCCTAAGTATTGATTTTGTAGTGGAACTTTCTAAGTCTTCTAGATATAATGTGGTAATAACAATTATGGACTTTGTATTGAAATAAGCTTATTTTATTCTGAGAGATAACATAAATTTTCTTGTACAATATCTAAAAACTACATGATCTTCTTCAATATATAGAAATTCACAATTTATGGCCTATTTTACTCAGAAACTCTATAGACTACTTGAGATCAAAGCAGTGACTTCTATAGTATGATACCCATAGTTAGATAAACAGATAGAACATGTAAATCAGAAGTTAGACCAATATCTCTAGCTTTTCATCAATGAATAGCAAAGTGACTAATATGACCTGTTACTATTGGCAGAGTTTCAATGCAACAACTATATACACTCTGCCACTCAACAGCCCTTTTTTCTTCTTAATACAGGTTGTCTTCTATGGATGGGCTTTGAGTTGTACTAACAGTTATTGAAACTGGAATTGGTCTTAGAGCTTGTTGAACAGATGAAATCCACTCTTGAAGAAATCAAGACAGTACTCTAGAAATCTCAAAATGATATAATTCTGTACTACAATTGACACTGGATTCTTGCTCTTGTTCTCTGACCTAGTAATAAGATATATCTAAATATATCTAACATTTATATAACATACCCCTCCACTAAGTTGTCACACCAACATTTATATCTCTTTAAAGTGAAAAAGCAAGTTGGACCAATAGTATATAAGCTCAAAATTCCCTGCCAATGGTAAAGACTTCATTCAGTATTCAATATTATGAAGCTAACAGCTGCCCCTAAAGATCCAATCCCAGAACAGAAAAAATAATAATCCCTGCTTCTGTCATTGTAGATGGTGAGGAAGAGTAAGAAGTAGAAGAGATATTGAATAGTCAATGGCACTAGAAAAGACTGTAGTATCTGATAAAGTAAAAGAAATTTGGTCTAGAAAACAACTCTTAGAAAGACACTTCTGATGTTTCAGTTCTAGATTATGTTGCAAAATTTCATCTTTAGTATCTAGGTGCACCAAGATATATTTGTCATATGGACTTTGAAGCAATTTTCAAATCTCCTACCATTACTTCAAGTTACAGCAATCTTAGAGGAAGATAGATGTAAGAGAACTGGCTCTTCCAAAACTTTTCTCTTTTATGTTTTTTAGCTGATCCATATTCTGTGATCTTTTCTCATATCCACACTTATCTGCTCATCTGATTTCTCATGCTTTAGACTTCTTCAAACTATATACTAATACTTCTAACTGTTTAGATATGTTATTTAACTTCTCTTTCTAATACTCTCTTACTTTTCTACAGTACTCTGTGGTCTTCTGAAGTCTGCTAGTATCATCTGTATATCTGCATATCTGCTTTCCTATACTCTGGAAGTATCTACTAAGTACTTTAGCACTTTTCCAATTTAGTCACTTTATTCTGAATTGTTCCTGATTACTTAAGTATCATCATTCTTTGCTTATGTAAACAGAATTCTGACATATTAAAATGGACCTATTATTATATAGAGTAGTTATTACCTCCAGAAATCCTCAATCTGTTCTCTTAAGATTTTCTAGAGGTAAGTATATAGTTCAGTAATTTCTTGGACAATAGACTTGGGATTTTCTGGAGATTTGAAGTAATTTGCTCTTCTGCCCAGTTG
>Ga0157357_1000627_pt1 | contig 14882 bp, 16 predicted proteins | sample AttcapACBM1_FD_111485 | JGI IMG/M metagenome (GOLD analysis project Ga0157357, IMG submission 111485) | Fungus gardens microbial communities from leaf cutter ant in Botucatu, State of Sao Paulo, Brazil - Atta capiguara ACBM1 | ecosystem: Host-associated > Fungi > Mycelium > Unclassified ... | reverse complement strand
CAACAATAATAGTTCATCAATTTTAAAAACTTTTGTATGTCTTTAACTTCTTTCAGAGTTAGCTAATCCAATATGCTTTTCATCTTCTTCTCTTCCATCTTTATTCCCTCTGGTCCTATTACTACTCCTAATATTTAAGTCCAAATAAGAAAAATATAGACAAAAAATAAAATAAAACTAAGTCTACTATTCACAGTTTTGATAGTTGAAATCTTCTATAATCTTCTCCATGTCATGTGATTATGTGACATGTGACATGCCTCTGTTATGTTTTGTGACATATGTGACCATCACATGTGACATCACACTAACCCTAACCCTAAGTTCCAAATAAAAAGATAAATATAAAAGAAAATAAAAATAAGAAAGGAAAATGAAATAAATAGAGTCCATTGTCTTCCACTCTGACACCTGCATTCTTGGATAAGTTTTTATAGTTGATTCAAACTCTGTCTAACTTCATGGACTTTTGCTTTAAGTGTGAACTGTGTCTGACAAGTAGAGAGAATTCTCAATAAGATGGTGCAGGAATGTGTAAAATACTTAGTTTGTTAAAAAGAATTCACTGTGGAGCATGATATATGGAAAAAGGAGAAGAATTTGGAAAACATGAGGAAAGCAGTAGCAGAGCTCAGGGGAGAATGTTTCTTTTGGGCCTTTATCCGGTTACTCTAATAGTAACTGTCCTTTTGACTTAAACTACTATGTTTTATCACTTTAAGCTCTACATCTGTAAGTACTACACACATAAACTCAAGAACTGATTTATTATATTGACTTTGTGATATTGAATTACAATAGCATGTATGAAAAAGTGAGAGGGACAAGTGCAAAAAAAGAAGCCCAAAGGCTCATTAGGGGCTGCAACTTACAAGAGACAAGGACACATATATAGAATACAAGGTAGTAGAAAGCAAGATAAAATTTTTGTTTAACTACAGCAGATGTTGTCCACAATACATTTACTTTAATGGTAGCATTAAGTTTACTATTTTTGTAATGTGTGCCAACCACTATCATTCTTTTCTGATACACTATCTTCAGGGTGACCATCGTATATATATATATATATACAACTCTGTTATCATTGCAGTGCAGTCAATAAATAAAACAAAGCGTAGTACAAGTACAATAACACAGCAAAAGAATCGAGAGCCATCTGGTTGTGAAAGGGACAACTGGTGTATGCACCTAGATCTCCGCAGGAAAACAAAATAAAGCACACATAAATGCTGGGAACTTGAAAACATCGGAAAAAAATAGGACACTGTCGGGCACTAAAAGATGTCAACCATCATAGAAAATGCACAACAAGGTCAATAGCAATGAGTCTCGTAATCACCGATCAAGGTCGCGCCGGACTGTAATGAAAATGGCCGATTTCGTTGACTGGTGGAGCGTCTCGAGAGTTTTTTAGGGCTGCAGCCGGTACTGCTAACAAATTTCTGATCAAGCTTGCAAGCGCTGCATTTTACATTGTTATAACACAGAGGACAGGATGGCCCGATGGATTTTATGGGACTATCCTCAACCCTCGGTGTTATAGGGGATGACGGATGGGAATAAAGCCCCCTCGCTTTTTCTTGGATTTGTTGTACTTCAATACTAGTTTTCCATTCATCAGGAAGGCCCTAAATCAAAACAGTAACCCCCGTCAAAGTCCACTCCGACGTCATCGAATAGAAGCAAGTCACGTTTACTCACAACGAATGCATGTGATTTAGAATCCCAGCTGACATGAACATGAAACTCGAAACTCTCTGGGTCACTGATACGCGCCCGTCGACTGCGGGAAGCAATAAAATGACACCATCTTTGGAGATCCGATGTATTTGGTAGAGATATTTGATATCTACGATTATCGCAGGTCGTGAGGCAAAGGACAAAGGGCTTCGACTTGAGTTTGAGTTGAGAAACATCAATGATATGTGGCAATTGGATAATGACTTCCGAGTGGGAAGACTGATGAATGGGAACATTATCATGAATCAGCCGTTGGACACGATAGGCGAGTACGTTTTTGTAGTACGGGAGATATCAATGGGAAACAAGGTAAGACATTTAGGTACTTCAGAGTAAGGAGGGACGAACCTGAGATTTGTGGATATGAAGGGTGCGCGAGGTGAGTACAATATAACATGAGCGCCAAAAGGCACAGAGAGTGCGTTTATTCCGTCGCTTGACGTGGTAAAGCCCTTCAAGTAATGCCGATGGCGATGAAGTCGCAAGACTCCCAGTCGGATGTATCGAAGAATCAAATACAAAGCGGCATGTTGAAGTCGAAGAGGCAGAGTCCGTGCGTTTGTGGGAGCTAGTCGGTTTACAACAGGATTCATATGAAGCACGTTGAGGAGAGAGTGACTGGCCATGTGTCCATTCATGATTGAGCTCGTAGCTCGTCCGATTGTCAACGATGGCAGATGATTGATGTGAGGATTGCATCCGGTTACGTAGAGCAGACAATCGACCAGTGTTGCGATGGAAATCGTCCGATGTGAGGTGAACTTCGTGAATGAAGCTGAAGGTGCGACTGAAATGTCCGATGCAAGAACGGGGGTAGATGTCGTCCTGCCAGTCATAAAGAACTGCATCATTTTCGAAGGACATGTAATATTTTCTCCCGTTTGCGAGTTCGAGGAGTAAGCATGCAGTAGTCAAATCCACTCTCTCGATACCGGTAATTGATTTGAGGGATATGCGTTTCAATACATGCTGCGACAAGGGATATGGTTCACGCTAACAGACAGAGAGGATTTAGAACACAAAACCGAGAGGAGTCGAAATTCGACTTACATGTTGGATAAGAAGGGCATTCTCTACAAGGGTCAACCGCCGCATCTTCCATAACCTCTTGGATATTCGCCCAAGCCCTCGAATACGAACAAGCCCAGTCCGCAAAACGTCGGTGCCCTTTGACAGATCAATGAGATCTCTTCCAATGTTCATGGAAGGAACATCAGTGGAGCAATTCATAATATTATCAGCGAGGCACTCAAGGCGCGAGGTTGAAAAGGGCAGGCAGTATTCGTTGAAGCACGGTGTCGGTGAGGTTAAAGTATGTAGTCACTTGTTACAACCTTTTGGCCGTAACGCCGGCCGATCAGATCGTTCAGAGATGGCGCCTTGGGATATATGATAGAATGCCAGGTGAGTAATAAGTCCAAACGACAAGAAGGCGCACGCACGGGAGGATGAGGCTGTGACTATGAGAATGAAATACTGTTTTGGCATCAGGGATCAGGAATGAGATTCAATTCTGGTTCTGGTTCGAATCGGCTGTAGATGCGGCTGGCATGTGATGGTTTTTTCCGTGGAATATCAAGATACGGAGTCCGAGGGACAATGATGAAAAGAGCAACGAGTATTTCAACAGGCTTGCTCTGTCTTTGGTACCGAGAGATACTGTGAGGGCTTGACATGATAAAAAGACAAGGTCTCCGGTCTCCGATTTCGGCTGTGCCGAGAATGATTGATAGGTCGGCGCCTGGACGAAGAGTTCTGTAATTTACATACCAAGGGAAGAAGGCACATCACAATACACACATGGAACCCTCATTCGCGTGGGTTTGTTCCCGACTATATAACTGTGATCGTGTTTCAGGCAGAGTGGCACTTAACAACTATTCTAGACAACCATCTGGAAATCGGGAAATTTATCATCGACGTGCTTGATGCAACGACCAGGCGCTGTGAAGATGGCAGTCGTGACCGACCTCCCTCCAAAGGTTTTGTGACGTGACATTGAGTATTTGTTTAAAGGCATCTCTGAACCGTTTCAACCCGTGTCTCACATAAAACTTCATTAACCGGATATATCCCCTGGCTCCACTTGTCACCCTAATAATCTTGTCACTGCTCTGCTATCTTTACCTCACTATGGCCATTTCGAATGCATGCTTAAAGGACGATACTCAGGTGAAGCTTATGCCAAGCACAGATGGTCTTTCCCCTACGTGTGATGATCGATGCCGTGGTCCATCCGTGCGCCTACTCTCTTGCCAGCGATTACGTAATATCTTGAGTTCACTTTCAAGACACCAGACAGCTGCATATGGCTGGTAAAAATCTTGTGGGTGATTATTATAATAGAACATCACAAAAAGACCCCCACAATTGGAATTGAGGTATCCACTCGACGAAGGAACAAGATCGCTGAGTATACTTGCTATCCTACAAAATTCTTATGAATCGAGTTCTAGAGCATGTCCGTTTATCAAGCGTTGGTTCGCAGATTGAACCCAGAATGCATTGGTTCACGTAGCCTTGAATCTTGGGAACTGAAACTTGTACGATATACCAGAGGCGGGAATTATGGGAGGATGAATGGTTACCTCGAAGCATGCCTCACTACATGAGTAATGCCGATTCAGCCTACCTTTATGGTTCCTGTGCCGCATCGGAACGAACTATCGTGGTGCCAGAGGGTCGACTTCCTCAGAACTTTGCTAGTAAGATCCGCCGATTACGTGCCACGCCGTACATTATCCGACTCATAAACTCTATGGAAAATAATTATATCACGCCATTTTCCACCCTCACTTTCTCTTAGTCTCTGCCGGTTCCAGCTTGTATACCGCGATGATGCTCTGAATCTACTTAATGAACTTGCTCCCAGGATTTGTTTTCGTTCGCGATTCTCTCTCTCAGTGAAGAATTTCGATGCTCAATATCGCCTATGAACCATTACCACAATAATGTTGAGGCGTCCCGTCCCAATTTCAATTTGTTTTAAATCATCTCGGAATCCTCTAACCAATCTTCGATTCATGTGCGATCCTGCAAAATCACCCATCGGGACAAAGCTTGTGAGAACTTCTCTCTGAATTTCGACTGATCGTATTCTTTCAATAACCGACAAACCACTGCTTTTGGCATCACAGCTTACTAGGTATCGAGTGAGCTAGTGGAATCGTGATCAGACGAAGGGCAAGCCGAAAACTGACATGAGTCTCTCTTCGCCAAAATCAGATCCACGAGGATCCTTTCGCAATGGATGAAACTCTTGAAGGTCTCCTGTGGAAACGTTTCCGTTCGTGAATCTTACGATAGAGCTGCGGTAAAAATGCTGGTGTCAACGTTGAGCGCGAACGTTCCACTCCCCTGGATGGCATAGTAGACTTCAGATTTCTTACTCCTCAAGCAACATACTCTCACCAAGAAATTTTTTTTGTTGAACTCCAGAAACGATAGCAGTGGGTGTTCCACATTATGGAATCCTAGGGATCTCACACTCACTCATTCTGGACGGGACTATCCATGTCAATCGAGATGCCATGTGGTTCAATTTTGTCCGTACTTCTTGGGTCAAGGATTTTGTAGTACAAGTACAAAATGTGGCATGTCAAGGCCGTGCCCCGACTGAGAGAGTTCCAGCTTTGGTGGCTTCAACAGCAGAAAGCTTGTCCATAGTTTCGATCCATGCACTGATTCTCGGGCTGGCAACTTCCCTCCACTCGGGAACCATTCTGAGATCAGCAAGGAGTGGGTAAAGGAAGAAATCAGCCCAGCTGGGCTTCCCTCCAAAGGCGTATCCCTCTGGTGCCATTAAGGACTCAGTGATGCTCAGATAATTGCGTAGTTTTTGTGTTCCTTCTTTGATTTGAACCCTGACTTCCACATCAGATAGCTTGCCACTATCCAGTGCCTGGACTCTTGGTTTCACAACACCGTATTCAATAGTTGGGAATCCTAGATATCGAATCGATGAGCCCCAGAAAGATCAACATCGAGCCAAATAGCCGACCTAGAAATGCTATCAAGCTGACCATTTCCCACATCTTTTCCTCGATGACAGCACCCCCTTCTCCTGCTGAAATATGGAGGCCAGGCTCGGGAGCGATGCGATCGATGAATCTCACGATTGCATGACTCTCGCGAAGAAGAATGTCATCTACCTTCTTGCCGTCGATCTCATGGATCACGAACGTGGGCAGGAATCCGAAAGGATGATATCTTTCAGCGATTTCTGAATGCGGTGTGGTAGACATCTGGTTATATCTCAATCCTTTGTACTGCAGGGCCAATGCGATAGTGCGTGTGAATGTGGAATAGGGAGTGCCGATGAGAGTGTAAGGCGCAGACATGACGGGCTGAAGGGATGGAACGAATTCAACGATATGAATCGATCTAGGTAGGTGACTATGTCATCAAATGTATATATCGTGTATATATATATTTTGGCCGGATTTATCCTAACATGGCTTCCGAAGGATCAATGTGCCCAGGTGTCATCATTAGCCAAAGCAAAGCATGTCCTCGTGATCACGTATGAGTCATCGCCTTCGAGTAGCTGGCCTCCAATTGTCCCAGAGTTCAGATTTGTGTAGTAAGAGGTCACCCTACGTGATAACAGAGGGTGTCCAGGCGCCTTTTTCCAATAAAAAGCTGGCCTTTCGAGAGTTGAGCTTCAGGGGGTGGTCGAGAAGCTGAGCTGCTGCTGATAATCAGTTGCCCGGAGTCACCTGATAGGTCAGGAGCAATATTCCACACTCACATCACATGAGTGGACCTGGGCTTCCAGCTCTTTTAACACCTGGACCATATAATCTCAGTTGTGATCACTATCCAGAAAGATGGTTTATATTGTCGACACGATGTTTGTCCTTCCAATAAACGCCATCTTTATGTGTAGCTTGGTATCTCTGCACTGAAAACAGTGGGTCAAGTGATTCTTCTATTGAAATTGGAAGGTCCTTCACAAGAGATATGCTGGACAACCAGGAATGGTAATTCAAGAATAAAAAAGCGCTTCCGTCACAATGCAAGATGATCTTTTCAATTACACAAATGCACAGAAAAAAAACTATGTCCAACGAGAAACGGCCAATCATTTATTCAATCGCTATTGTTTGGATGCGTCAGGGTCTTCCTGAGATCAAAAGCATCATGCCACTTCCTTGTTAAAGGCTATCAATACGCGGCTACCACAAGCAGTGCAGCAAAAAAAGTTTCCATGGCATTTCATAGAAAGTTCAGTCTAAACGTCCCAATGTATACATTCCCAGCCAAGAGGTCTCTGAAAAGTATCCCACGCTCCAAAGTTCACACACATGATCACATGATGTAAACATTGTAACTGCTATCACTTTGGCCAAAACTCAAGAGGTTTAGTCTTTTTCCTATTAGCTCGAAATCAGGTTTATTGTGTGACGCCTTACGTGGCGTCTTTACATACCTTGGACATACCTCAAATCGCCATCGCACTCGAATTTTTGGAATGTCCGAGTACTACGAGCTGGAGTCCGCTCTGCGACACAGACGAATTGATGATGAGAGTAAATTAAATTGTGTTTGTTTCCATCTCGATGTTGGTCGATAGTAAATCTGTTTCTTCCTCTGACATGCTCTCTTTCATAGCGCCATACTGCCAAGCCGAAAAGGAGATTTTTCACGCTTCGCAGAGCGCTCCTTATTATTTTGGCCATCGTATCTTTTGCAGTCCTTCGCAAGGTACATTGACTTGAGCTCGGGACGTAAAGCTCCGCTGATCACGATTCAATGTTATAAGGTTGGATATGTTGAACTACCATACCCATCATCTATCAGTTCTTGGGATCCGTTGCCCGAAAGAGGGAGTTTTATCAATGGTCCTGACGTGAAGAAAAGAGATGCAATAGTAGAGGCATTCAGGGTAAGTATCAGTGAAGTATAAGTGGAAAACTGTTTCTGGCTTCACTAATCATAGCATTCTTGGTTAGCTTACGGTCTGTTTTGCTGATCTAGGCTCTACTTCTTTGGCTGAATGAAGAGTATTTTCGTTAGAGCAAGATGCAATGGGCGCAGACGAATATCATCCCCTCAGTCGTCGAGGCTCAAATTTCTCCACCCAGGGTTCAATTGGATACATGGTGATTGATGCCATTGATACAATGTACCTCATGGGACTCGATGAAGAGTACCAACGAGTCAGGACATGGATGGCGGTACAACACACATTTGATCGAGATGAAAATTATAATACCTTTGAGGTAGGTATTCTCCAGACGAAGTTACAAAGGCTCAACCTCCAACATAGACAACCATCCGTGTTCTTGGAGGATTGTTGTCAATATTTCATCTAACTAAAGATCATCTATATCTTGACAAAGCCGTTGATCTTGCAAATCGCATGTTACCCGTGTTTGACACTCCTTCCGGACTTGCCCTGTCTATGGCGAATTTAGGGTTGAGAAAAGCTGTTGATGATCCATATTCGCGAGGTCGTGTGAGCACTGCGGAGGTTACCACACTCCAATTGGAGTTTCGATATCTTAGCCATTTGACTGGTGACTCAATTTACTGGGACAAAGCTGAGAAGGTGCGATTGACATCTTAAGAGTATGCGAGCTTCAACTTACATTCACGCTAGGCCATGAGAGTTCTGAGAGCTTCCGAGCAGTCTTCAAACCTTGTGCCTATTTATATGAAGTACGCTCTCTGACCTTCCCGTGTAAATCACAGTTCAAGTATCTCTCCCCAGCGCCAATTCTGGGCTTTTTGTTGACTCCGAAATCCGTTTAGGATCCCGTGGTGATTCTTACTACGAGTATTTATTGTGAGTCTCAGCATCTCTTCAAGCATCATTTAACGCTGCAAATGATATCACAGAAAGCAATATCTTCAAACTGTGAGCACAACTTGCTTACCACTCAGGCCGACTAATTTCAATATTAGAATAAAACAGAATATGTGTATCGTGAGATGTATGATGCAGCGATGCAAGATATACACGACAAGCTCCTTGTCAAAGGTGCCAAAAGTGGCCTCACATTCACAGCAGAACTAATTCCTACACATTCTCGAGTTGCCGAAAAGTATGTTAGTCCTTTTTTGCAGTCACTTTGCAGTCTCAAAGGTCTAGGAAATACACTTTACAGCGGAAACAAGATCACCTTGTCTGTTTTCTAGGTGGTTCACTCATGCTTGGTGCCACTACGGTTGGTCAACGTGTTGCACACCCCTCGCGACCCCCTCGGGAACATCAATTTACGAGCATCGGAAAACGGGACTGGGAGACGGGCTATCAACTGATTGAAACTTGTGTTGATACTCATAACACTGCGACGTGAGCACATAATCATATTGGTCGTTTCGATTACTGATGGATGTTTGATCGTGGCACCTATAGAGGTTTATCTCCTGAAATTGTGTATTTCTATTCTCCTGAGGAAGCTCAGTTGCCAGAGGTGAAGGCTGACTGGTACATCAAGGGTGCAAAGTGAGAAAATAAATCATCTTCCATTGACAACTGTGTCATCATCTGTTCAGATCGGGCGCTTGGCCAGTTTACGACGCTCGCTACATTCTCCGACCCGAAACTTTAGAATCAATCTTCCTTGCTTATCGTCTGACAGGTGACTCGCGGTATAGGCAGATGGGTTGGAAGATTTTTCAGTCAATAGAGAAGTATTGTCGTTTGGATGAAGGAGGATATTCCAGCATTCTGAACGTTGATGATGTGAACACGAAGAAAGATGATAAAATGGAAACTTTCTGGCTGGTATATTCTCTCGCTCGTGCTCTTTTCCAAAACACTCAACCCATATGTCTCAGGCTGAAACACTGAAATACCTTTACCTCCTTTTTGAAGACGAGAATGTGATTCCTTTGGATGGTAAGTAACTCGTAAATCATTTCAGGACGACTCCATGTAATTGATGATGGTGCAGAATATGTCTTAAACACGGAAGCTCACCCATTACCTATTTTCTCGCCCAACCACCCCTTGGCAGATTTCTGATCCATTGTATGTGTCAGGGCTTGCTTGCAAATCACTAGTTTTCTGACATTCAGAATTCAGGGTGAACAAACGTGATGAGTGTGATAAATTTAGTTCTACTCGCGTCGAGCATTTTTGTTTTCTTACTGTTACCGGGGATATTGATACTTTGTACAATCAACTCTCAGTTCTCGTATCGTCTTCGAGAGACCGAGTCATATCCCTTTCAGGTCTGACACAGTGAACTATAGGACTACAGAATAGTACACAGTTGGCTGAGGCGCACAAGGAGACGAGGAGTTCTCCTTGTGTGCCGAACTTATATCATGGTTTAGCTTTAGTCAAGCGTGGGTTACTTGATATTTTCATGTCGTAAAGTAACCCTAGTAATCCTATCGTGATGTAAGTTGTGAAGCCCCTTCATCAAGGGCTTGGCTCTCTCACTATTTACATTTCAATATTCTGGTGACTGAAGATTGCCATGTGGGAATTGAGAAACGATTGAAGGGAGTTGTAATGGCATTCATCGACAGTCTAGCTGGACTGGGTCGTTGCTAGAGCGCTCCGAAGCCAGGATATACCAGTTGGAGGACAATATATAGAAGCTGGCACTAAGGAGTCATTCTTACCCAGGGAATTCCTATGCGCTTGGGTCAACCACGAGTTATACGATGGTCATACCGATCTGTGATAGTTCAATGTCCTCGGGTGCCACTTCCAACAAATCGGTTCCGATTTCCAGCTCGAACTCCACGTTCTGATCATTCAGGAGGGTCACTGGGCCAGTGAACGAGGTAGAAAAAAGGGCAATTGTGTATGAGGGTAACATATCTGTGCTGTAGTTGTTTCGGCACCTCCCTATCCTTCTGTATTTGAAGCTCAACATTCCTAGCAGAACTATCCTCAATTACCTCAATAATCTATGAATTGGAGGCCTCATCATTGGACAATTGAGTTTTTTTCGTGTGGAGCTGTGTTGTGAGATGAAGTTCGGACCATTGTTTTCTTATCCACCCTTGAGTTACTGGATATCTGAGTCGATGCATATACTCCTAGACTTGACAGGGCTCATTTCGCAGAATGTGGGGTGTTGAATAAACATTCCAGTTATTCATACTGTGACAGCCATGACTGATAATTGTACAGCACTCACAAATGAGTACTTGTATATTTTAAGATCAATAGACTCTTTTTTTTGAACTCAACAATTTATTACACGGGGCGCGAAGGCAGACCGTGGTAGCTACTTCATAGCTACGTACAAAACAACCCAAACTACATGACTAAAGGAAACAAAGAGGAGAAGAAAGAAAGAAAAGGAGAAGTAGATTGAAATAAAACTATCCAAAAGAAAAATAAGATGTAGTAAGATGCACACTGAGCGACCTCAATTAAGTAGTTGCGTTTACAAACACAAAAGCACCTCCATTGAATTCTAAGAAGAGAGTGAAATGACTCAATGTATCTCTCCTCGGATTCCAGTATTTCTACACTCGTGAAGAATATGACGCCTTGTTTCGATAGGATAAAGACCGCATAGACACTTGAACTCTTCCTGTGGGAAAAACTTCAACCTATACTCACCGATAGGAGCATGATTAACTATAGCTCTCATTGCTCTTGTGCACAGAGAATTGGAATGCCCAAAATACTTGAGCCATGATCCGCCATTTGCATATGATGGTTTGATAGGATTATCATCATTGTCGACAAGATCAAGGAAATGGCATCCCTTCAGATCCGATGCTTGGAATGTCATCTTCCAGTTCTTAATAATGTTGTCGCATTCACTCTTCTTGCTAAAATCCCAGAATGATTTGCAAGGAAATAGTGGTGTACAGTGGAATTGTTTTGTTTCTCTATCCACCGCTTTATGGAGCAACCAACTACACTGACTTGGACATTCCCAAAATTTGATCAAATTGCTACTACTGAGGAGGAAAAATTTTCTGAGTTTGTTTGAAATGGATGCCGAATGTATCTAGTACAGATGAAGGGAGGAATCAAAGATTCTTTTTGCGGCATGAATAGAATCTGTGATGACAATGATTTTAGAAATTTCTTGAATGTTAATGGCTTGGTCAATGCTGCATCTGATGGCGAAGAGTTCAGCTTTGGTAGAGGTGATGTTCCCTGCATGGTGTAAAGTTTTGATGACAGGCTTGTCATGGACATGGATATAAGCAATAGAGGTTGCCATGTTGTTCTTGATACCAGTGTCAGTAACAACCAGAGTGTACAAATGATCTAACAAAGAAGTGATTGCAATGTTATCAAGTTGATGAGAGTGTGTAATGAAGGTATCATTACTATGTTTGTTGTAATGATGAAAAGAGAACTGACTAGGAAAGATGTCAATAATACATGAACCAGGAGAGAACTTCTAATTCAAAGGATTGAACAAAGGAAAGACTTCATTAAACCTATTATCTATATCAACAATAGAACCTTTGATAATTTCCCTTTAATAACAAGATAAGGAATCCAGGGAAAGGCAATAGGAATTTTGGTGATTGTAGGATCTGGATTCCATTAGAAAAAGCAAGATGTGATTGTAAGAGAGCAAATGAGCTCTCAATTGAGCCCTACCACTAAGCTTGTGAAGGTGTAAGTGAATGGGGATAAGACCCACAATTGCTTCAATTCCAAAGGAGGGGGAAGTATGGAAGATGCCTGGTATCCAGATGGTGGCTCTTCATTGCATCTTGTTGAGCTCCTTAAGAGGGTATGATAATAGTGCTTTATTGTAAAACCACAATTAGAATCTATAGAGGGCGATGGGAAGGATGCAACTTCTATACAAAAGGCATTTCTGATTAGAGATGAGGCCACAAGTTGAATTCCCAAGGATTTTCATGCATTTGACAGTCAATAAGGCCTTGTTGCATAATAATCAATGTGTTGTCAAAACAATAGTTTCCTATTAAATCTAAGTACTTCCATGTATCCCTAGGTCTCAGTGAAGGGCTTCCTAGTGCAGAGAGGTTGAGAGGAGGAGGGTTGAAGGTTCCACAAGACCTAGAAAAATGAAAAACTTCCATTTTTCCATGCTCCAAAATGAGACTGAATTTCTTCAAGAGTAAAGAAACAATGTTATAACTATAGAAGAGAAAAGAATTAGAAGTAGTCAAAGATTTACTCTGAGTAACAAAAAGACCATTGTCAATGAATAATAAAACAAAAACTGGGATTTTTAGATTTTTTAAGTACTTTTCAAGAATATGAAAGACCAGAGAGATATATAGAGTGAATAAAATAGGAGAGAGAGCTGAGTCTTGTTCTACACCAACATTGATATTGAAAAACTGAGAAGAAAATTTTTTCCAACAATACTGTGTTTTCCTACCTATTAGATAATTTGAGAAGAAACAATAAACCTTTGAATCACATTCAGCTTTCTTGAGAATAAGAGGAAGAAGATAATGATTTAGTGAAGAGAAGAACTAAGCAATGTCAAAAGCCAAAGTGCTCATTGTGTTATTTTTGACCCATCCTGAGTGAATGAAATAGGTGAGAGTGACATCTGGATCAATTGTTAATCTTTGCTTAAGACCACCTAATTGGCATGAATGGATGAAATTGTTCAAAATCAGATAGAACTGAAGATGTTCACCAATAACTTTCTCAATAAGCTTTCCTAATGTATTGAGTAGAACAATAGGTCTGAAAGACTTGGAGGAACCATATAATTCCTTATTGGGTTTGGGAATGATAATCATCAAAGAGGTTTTGAAATATGAATGAGGGCCAAAACCCTAATTCAAAACAAGCATCAGTGATACTCATGATTTTGTCCAAACATGAATCATCTTTGATGATAGTCTTGAGGTGACTCTATGATAGCTTATTAGGATCTGGAGTAGATGAATTGTTGCACTTAGCAATGGAACTAGTGAATTCTTCTCTCAAAAAGAGAGGCCAACTTGTAAAATATTTGACTGGAATTTCATCCAAAATATTGGTATTAACTTGATGATCTTGAGCTATATTGAACATCAAATGAAGGGCATGCAAAAGGTCATCAATCTCTAAGTAGGAATGATTGCTGCACTTAATAGCTTCAACCACTGGGAACTTTCATTTCTTGACCCAATTTATAAGGTCCCATGGTCTTCTTTTCCTATTTACAATTTTTTGAATTTTTTTGTTAAAAATTAAATGCTTTATACTTTTGACTGTTTTCTTGAATTGTTTTCAATCCTCTAAACTTCTTGTTGGGCTATACTTTTCAAGATCTCTACCACAATTTAAATCCCATCAGCTCTTTGAATATATAGTGATATTGACAATTTTCGAATTCTTGTCTTATGTTTCTTCAATGGTATTAGTGAGCAAGTTAACAATTTTTTCCAGCAATTTGACATCAGTTAAGTTGTTTGTGTCAATGGCCTTGATCTCTTTGATTAAGTTGTTAATGAAGAACTTCTCTTCCTTATTATCTTTAACAATCAACCATTTTTTGTTCTGGACATGTTCTTCAATGATCAGAATGGTGACAGTGAGTAGAGCATGGTCTGAAGACAAACACCAGTCAGAATGGATAGAATAATGGTCTAATTCTTCTGATCTGTATCTTAAGAACATCAAGTCAATGACTAAATTTGAATCTTGACTATTGTTCAAGTATCTAGTAGGAACACAGTTAGTAGGAACTAATAAGCCTAAAGATAAAGAATCCATAATGTCAAATAGTAAATCACTAGAGATAGAATGGTATAGGAAGTAAGGATCTCATTAACTGTCTCTAATATTAAAATCACCTGTTATAACAAGAACATTGTGGATATCGACTTCAGTATCCTTGAGATACTTTAGAGCCAATTGCAATGAATCTAAATAAATATTAATAAAAAAGAAGACTTCATTATTGTTGAAAAAGAAAACAAGTGAAATGTTATAAAACAAGAGTATGGACAGACTTCAGGTAAGGTTAGGGTTAGGACAGAAATAAGACAGTAGTATTATTATTAGTCTACAATGGGAAAAGGGCATGTGACCTGGAAGTCATGTGAGATGATGTCATAGGACTAGAGCAGTCTAGAAGGGTCTATAGGTCTAGAAGGGTTTACAAGGCTAGAAGAGCCTAGACGATGACATCAGGGAGCATGTACACCACATTGCTACCATATGTAGGACATATGGATGTTAGGGCAGGATGCACAGTCTTGCACAGTCACTGTGGAGT
>Ga0157357_1000626_pt1 | contig 14885 bp, 4 predicted proteins | sample AttcapACBM1_FD_111485 | JGI IMG/M metagenome (GOLD analysis project Ga0157357, IMG submission 111485) | Fungus gardens microbial communities from leaf cutter ant in Botucatu, State of Sao Paulo, Brazil - Atta capiguara ACBM1 | ecosystem: Host-associated > Fungi > Mycelium > Unclassified ... | reverse complement strand
TTTTTATTTTTATTTTTATTTTTATTTCTTTTTATATTAGAGGTTAGCATGGCATTATACATGACTGTCACAAACTGTTATATAAATCACATGTCACATAGAAGGATATGGAAGGTTCTGGAATAATAATATTATACAATATATTTGCCACATATTAACCTTATGGATGATATATAGCCTTTAGAGTAGGTTAGTATTAGTTTCATATAGACCAACTAGCTAGCATATATAAGATAAGCACTTTGTACTGATAAACACTTTATACTAGAAACTCTATTGAGTTTTCTTGTATAAATCCTATATATGTCAGAGTTGAAGATAGTGGACTTGACTTTTTTCATTTTCTTTTATTTTTTGGACTTAGGGTCAGGGTTTAGCATGACATCACATGTGACTATCACAAACTGTTATATGTCATGGTCACACAATCATATATTATCTATTACTCTACTGAGTATTGCAAACCTATTACTACTATTAGAGCCTAGTTGAGAACTACCAGACTCTTTTCCTCTTTTAAATTGTCTCTATATTCCATTCTTCTTTCTTGTTTTACTATTCTCCAATTTCTGAAGTTTCTTATCAAATATCCAAATTCTCCACAGCTATAATAATTCCTTCCACAATCTATGTTCATGACATATAGATCATTTTTAGATGCAAATCTTGTCTACTGTTGTAAGTATACTACAGCTAGTAAAAGATTCCAGAATAATAATGTTATCTCATATATTAATAGTATGTAATATACATGGCCTTTAGAATAGGCTAAGGTTAATATAGCACAAACTAGTAGTCTAACATATATAAGGTAGACACTTTTATACTTAGAACTCTGTTGAGTTCTCTTGTATTAACCCTAATATAAGATTCCTTTCTTAACTTAATACTTTGAGTCTTGAATCATAACAATATAAGATTCTTCTTTTAACTAATCATTAAGTCTTAAGTTGTAACAACTAGATAATAGGCTCACCATATTACTAGTAGAAGAATATAAGAAAAATAGTGATCTTGACAATATATCTAAGATTCTGATCTCTCCAGCTCCCCAACTTTCTGTTTATTATTCTAGATGGAAGAAAAAGCTTCTTTTATACTCAACTATCAGTGCTCTCAATGTTTGTGGAACCTCCCTTTATCTCCCAGTCTCTCTTTAAACTACAAACATATCCAAGTTCTTCTTTATGTAAGCCTTGGTTGACTCTGAGGCTACTAGTATTTTCATTAATAGGAGTTTTGTCAACAAACACAACCTGAACACCTGAAAACTGTCTAGACCTGTACTTTTTTCTAATATTAACAGGACTCCAAATATGGCCAGTCTAAAATAGTGGACATTGTTCTATGGTACAAGAACTATACAGAGTAGACTCTTCTTATAGTTTCAAGTCTTGGAAAACAAGATCTTATCCTTGAATTCATGTAGCTAAAGTCCCACAACCCCAAAGTTGACTGACAGAAGGAAGAAGTACTTATGACCTATTATCCTATCTATTACAACTTAAGTCTCAGTATAAAGACAAAAGAATAACCTTGTATTGGTTAATATAAGAGAATTTAGTAGAGTTTCTAGATAAGTCTACTTTATATACCTCTAGTGTATGGTCTGTGTGCACTTTACATCTAGCCTACTCTAAATTTTATAAGTCATGTATTTAAGAGTTATCTTATCATAAGATATATGACATTACCCTTCTCTCTCTTACTAAGTTGAAAATAAGAAGAAGAAGAGAGAGAGAGAGAGAAATTGAGAAACTTAAATAATAGAAGAAAAGTAGAAAAGGAACAAGTCCACTGTTCTTGAATCTGACAGTAGATAGCAGATGTTGTTAGGTTAGTATACAATAATAGTGTTGAAAAAACAGAAATGCACAGCAGTATAGTGCAGTGTAAACAACTAGCAACTACTTATCAATAGTAAGTTTCTTAGTGAAGAGCTTGAGTATGAGCAATATAAAAACAAGTAATATAACTTGAAGTGGTCAGTAACAATGAATCTATGAGGTTTATATGCTTATAGGAGTGGATGAGTACTATAGGATTGGAAAGTCTTTTTGAGACTTATTTATTTATAGATAAGACATGTTCAATTCATTATGAGTACTATACATTATCTCTTAGTCATGCTGTTTGATTGCAATATGGGTATTAATAAGCAGAATGTTTTACAACACACTTTCTCACTTAAGATGTTAGTATCAAGATTGTAAGGAACAGAAAGTGAAAGATGGAATAGACTGGCAAAACTCACTTTAAGTAGATATCTAGGTTCAGTCATAATAAAAAGGGGTTGGATCAAGTATGTAAACTTATCTGGAAAATAAATGTAGGAATCTGTGGTCTTGGATAAATACCTGGATTATAGATCAAGCTTGGAAGCTTATCCATAAATTGGTAACCTGACTTCAGATAATGACCTTAGCCTCAACTTATATATTGTTCCTACTACTTATTATATAGTTATAATTTTTGAGAGTCAAGAGTCTAGTAGAAAGAGAGTTCTAAGAATCTTTAGTTGGAGAAGTAAGAGAATTAGTCAATTATCTTTGTTAATTTCCCAACTGAGGACTACAGTGTATCTACTGGGTCTTATATACCAAGTTTGTAGTCAGAACTGTGGCTAAGACAGTAATAGTATAGGAAATAACTAGGAAGTCATTATAGGAATAGTTTTTAAGAAATAGAATGACCAGAAGTTCAGATAACAAGTTATCAGGAGGTGAAACATGAGAGTTTGATCTATGCATGAAAGATCACAGATACAAAAGTATATCTAGGCATCACAAAATGAACAACTTACTTGTTTATAATATCTAAAACTTAGGTGTACTCTCAGAGATTTAGAAGTTCAATAATAATAACAATAATGATTAAGATTAATACAGGTATCGATGATAATGAAGAATAATAATTAATGATTATTAATGAAAACTGATGTTGTTAAGTTTAAGGTTTAATCCTCATATACAGGAGTATTTATACAAAATAGTGATGGTTTATATACAAGCTGTTTCTATCACATGATCAAAACTTGTATCTGGTAGAGCTGTTATCTGTTATAGTAGATATCAGACTAATTTTAGAAGATAACTAATTCTAATACTATATTGATATGCTTATATCTCTATAAATACTGATCTCCATATGATATATAATATATAATTAGAAAATATTTGATGAGCACTTTCCAACACAACTTTGATCATAGAAATCTGTTTAGTTGTTGCTGAGATAATAGCCAATGAAACTTGTATTTACTAATGGCCTGATATCTCAGTAATCTGTCGTTACTTTCATGCATCTCACATATGTATGGATAGCCATAATTTGGGACTTTCCAGTACAACTTAGTTTGTGAAAATTGGTCTACTAGTTGTGAAGACACAAGCTAAATGAAGTTTGTGACACCTAGGTATGTTAGAGTTCTATTTGGAAGTTAAGACACAAATATCTCAGATGTTTTAGAAGTTGGTATATAACAGTCAGCTATTAAGTGATAAAACAGAAGTAGATAGACTAAGAGTATTTCCAAGCCAAGAGATGAACAAATTTAATTAAATAAACTTGACCAAGATTTTTAACCAAGATGTTCCTTTTTCTATCAATATGATACCTATATAGAGTTGAGTTCTTATACAAGTAAACTAAGATTGTTACTATAGAAATGAGGAGTCAAAATATTAAAACCAACCTCTTTAAGGAGATTTATTATTCAGACAAGTTAATAGCCACAATTAGAGAGGGCTATATACTCAGTCTTAGTTGAAGATAAAGCTACTGTCTTTTATTGGTAGCTTAGCTAGGATATTGCTCCACGAGATATAAGAGTGAAATAACTAGTCATAGATTTTTGAGATTCTGGATCTTGTGCTGTTATAAGACGAGAGTGAGGACAGACTTTGGCTAGGGTTAGGGTTAGCTGGACATAGATAAGATAGTATTTTATTAGTCTACAACAGAGGAAGAGCATGTGACCAGGAAGTCATGTGATAGAGTCTAGAGCGGTCTGGAAGGACTAACGGTCTAGAAGGATCGAGAGGAGTCTAGATTAGAGTTAGGGTTAGGGATGACATCAAGGGACATGGGTTCCTCATGGTGTACACATGGTGTGCACATGTACAGCAGAGATTAAAGGTATGACATCAGGGCACATGTAGGAAGCATGGTGGCCTTAAGGAAAACACATGTAGATGAGTAATAGGACATGAGAACGATGCATGAACATAAGGGCAGGTTAATATTGTTGTAGCACGGACCACATGTAATTTATATAAATAGAGGAGTAATGCAGTGAGGGCTTCTTGTCGAGTTCTCTTGTAATTCCCCCACTCTTTACTTGATAGCCCATTGGAGAGCTTTGCTCGTTGTAAGATCATTTGTCCTTGAGTAACGAGTGGTTGCTACAACACTTGTTCTCTTCTAATCATTGGCTTCTCTTTTTCTGGAAAGATTGAAAGATCTTGATGGAAGTATCAGCCTACTTCTAAGCTTGGTTGTCTTTTCCTCCCTTAATTTTTTCTAATACAAATTTAATTCTTTTCCAATCATTACTAATTCCCTTATTATTAAAGTATAGGGTCATTCTCCTGTACTAATTGCTTACTTTAGCAAGGTTTCCTTCAAAATCCTTTGGAGATTCTGCTTTTAGTTGATTCCTTGGTTTCAGTTTCTTCTTTATAGTTTTGAGTATTTTCTATATGCTTTCTGCAAAGACTTCCTTCTAGTCTTTGTTTAATTATTTGTCTACACAATAGCATGAAGATAGTTAAGAAAAAGGTAATGATGATTTGAGCAGGTATCATTTGGAGAGTGAGAGATGTTGGCATATATAGTGTCAGAGGAGTTGAGTTAGTCTTAGTCTTATGTTATGAAGCTCCTGTAGACTAAGAGTTGGAAAAGTGAGGTTTATTAGTAGCTATACTGAGACTAAGGAAGTACCCATGTAGCGCTACACACTATCTAATAGACTTACATAACTCAGGCATGTATGAGTGCAAGTCATAATAAATACTAATAACTATAAGCACATCTGCTAATGTACTTAGCATATATTGGGACTAAACAGTATAGCTGACCAAATACCTCTGCTAGACTCTTAATACCAACTTTCATGAGACTCAACTAGTGAGACACAGTGAGATCATAGCCAAATTAACTGTAGATGTTAAAGTATATAAGATTGGTTAGTACTAATACCTACTTCTATAGTTGACTCCATCTACCACTACTATTAATGGACCAGACAGTTAATATTTACAACCCAGACAGATCAGTACTCTGCATATGTGTGATGGCTAAAGTAAATAGTATACTGAAGCTAGATATTAAGCCAAAAAATGATACATAATGCTATCTAAGATTCTTTTTTAATAAGAAACTCTCTTTCTGATATCACACTCACTATTACACTAATAAAGCTTTATCTATAATCGAGAGCATAAAACTGCTCAGTAATTCTACAAGAGGACTATTCTGATATACAAGTATTTGTTATACAAAACTTATATACTTCTCATTATACTATATGAATTCCAACTCTAGTACTTTAAAGAAACTCCATTATATTATCTCCTTAAGGAATTAAAGAAAATGTAAAGAAGAGTAGTTCTGTAGATCATAGGAATATTTTGTATATTACTATCATAAGAAGTCAAAGCTATTGCTGGCCTCATTTCTATTTATTTCCATCTTGATAAACTCATAGGACAACACTATTTTTAAGTAATATTACTTTTTAAGCAATATGTGATCAACACTCTCTTAGATATACACTATTCCAAACAAGCCATTCCTTATTATATGGTTACAAGTTGTTTTACTTCCAAGTAAAGCTTGAAAGTCAAAAGTTCTATAATGGATATCAATCACTATCTTAATCAAGTCTTACTAGCCTTTGATAATCTAAATAAAGAACTTTCTCTAGGTTTCTATTTGGTAAATACCTTTTCTAATTGTTTCTCTTTTAATAAAATATAAAGATACTGAAGCAAGAGCTATGTTATAATTCAAGACTCAAAGTGTTAAGTCAAGAAAGAAATCTTATATTAGAGTTAACATAAGAGAACTCATAAAGTTCTAATTACAAAAGTATCTACCTTATATATACTAGACTACTAATCTGTACTATACTAATTTTAGTCTACATTAACATGTAAAATGATATCATTGTTCTGGAATCTTTTATATCCTTTTATATAATATATGATCATGTGATAGTAACTTATGACTAATATATAATACTGTATCATGTTATGTAATATTATGTTAAACCCTAACCCTAAGTCTAATAAAATAAAAATAAATAGAGTTTATTATCTTTAACTCTGACAAGCTGTTTATCTCAACAAACTCAAAAACATCTACTAGGATTTCTCTAATAATTCTAATACTATATTTGTTATATCTGATGCTAGTGTCAAGAACAACATTGGTATATCTGTCTCTCATATTTGAAGAGAATATAATATATTCACAAAAATCATTCATTACATAATGAATGTTTCATCCACTGAAGCTAAACTATTTTCTATAAGATATAGTATTAGTCAAGTAACTTAAATTCAAAATATTAATTACATTCCATCACTATCTCAAGTAGCTTCAAAATGTTCTTTAATAAGAACCTTAATAATTCCATTACTTTTTGAGATTATCTAAGCAATAATAAATGACTTTCCCATCTCTTAGTTAATAAAAGGTCTAAATTTCACAAAATCAATCATATTTTACCTAGCAAAACATTATGAGACTTCAGCAAAAAAGAAGAATGTAACTCAATTTTAAAAAAGTGGAAAATATATTTTCAAGCCTTTGACTATAAGAAAAAGAATTTTCTTAACTTAAACAATAATGATGATATTTCCATTTGTCCCTCTTATTCAAAGAGCAGAGCATGACTAAAACACTTTAGCCTCTTTAATTATATATATATATATCACTAAACTTATCACTAACCATGTTTCTATCAGCAAATACAGACAAAGGTTTTTTCCCAATGAAATTAACTATATATCTATATAGTAATTCTTCTTTCAAAACAAAAGATTACATTTTATATAATTATATTATTAACAGTTATGGAACCTAAAGCAGAGTCCCTCAAAGACATTCTCACAATTTTAGAATTCAATTCTAGCATGTTCTGCTTTCAAGAAAGTATTACTCAGTTTTAGTTTCATAATTAATATCTCACTACTATTAAAATTAAAAATAGTAGACTTTGCTATGTAACATTACTTATTTTAGAACCTTCGATATTCTTCTTTATATCATATAATTGTATGACCTATGACAGTGACATATGTGACTATCCTGTGACAGGTGTTACTCTTATGTCATAATTTGTGACTTATATGACATCACATTATACTCTTTATCTAAGTTTAAAACTAAGTTTACTACAACTCTAACAGATCAGATACATCTTATAAAACTGGAAAATACATGCAAATAGTATAAACCCCCATCTATAAGCAAAGTAATTAAAAGGTCCTTAAATCTGAGAGCAAGACCTAGCTCTAACCTGTAGACCAGTTCTAGAACTACCTGCTTTATCAATAAATACCATTTTTTAAAAGTAAGAATCTTAGGTTTTGTAAATAAAAAACTATTTGACAAGTCATGACCAACATTACTAATGCACTCACTTTGTTATGATATGTCTCTAGACTTAATTCTCTTTTAATGCTTTTTACAGATTTTATATTCTTTTGTATTTGTTTTTTTTTAGTTTTAGCTCTTTTTAGTTTTTTTTTATTTAGTAATAGAGGATCATATGACTATAACATGTCTGTCTTATGGTGAGAACATAGTGGACTCATGGATAACACATGTAGCTTTAGAGTAAAGTAACTAATGCAGAGCATAGGTTATAATGTATTGTTATAAATAGTATATGTTGTAGTAGAAGATTCTCTGTCAAGTTTCTTTTGTAAACCTCAATACAGAAGTGATGAATAAATAACCAAGATTTTCTAAACTTATCATAGATTTACTTTTTGGCCAATATTTACTTATATCATACAAAGTCTTAACTTTTTTAGAAGTAGGCTATTCTTTTTCATTCTGTTCAACCCCAATATTACTTTAATAATGTTTTTCTTTTATATATGTTCTACTAATTTAATATTCATCTATACTTGCAGGTTTAAGTGTCTGTCTTTTTCAAATTTGTCTATATTATCTAATTTCTCTCTTCTAACTTAGTGTTGTAAACAGCTATTTTATCTATACTAATAATTCTTGACATTGTTTATACTACTATTACTGGCACTTCTAATTGTATGTATATTATAGTTCTTTTATTGTTATTTCAATTTAGTACTTTATGACCTTTTTTCTTTTGAGCTCTTATTATAATATTTCAGACCTCTTCTAGTATAGATTATACTCTCTATTCCATCTTGAATATCTTTGTTGGACTTTTCAACAACTTCATAGATTTCTATCCAATATTTAAGAATTATCCAAAATCAGGATAAGTTGCTTATAATCTCTATTTTTAAATAACCACTTTAAGTATTCTACTTAGTATATAAGCCAGTAATTACACTGGAAACTATTATTCTGAAAATTGACTAAAACTAGCATTATCTTCTAGTGTTAGTAATGATATGCTCTACCAGCTTCTGTTAAATATCTCTTTTGAAATATATAACTAGTATAATTAATAGAGACACAGCATATAAGCTGAAGCTGAAAGTCATTCTAACATCTATATTCTATATATCTAGATAACATATGCTTGCCAATCTAACTTCTAAAGGCTCACTATTGAGCCTCAAATAATAAGATATAAACTGTACTTAATACTCTCTTTATTTAAATTGAAGTATGATTTGTAGTTAGATTATTTATCATTTTTTGCTTATTTGTTTTTATTTTTTTTATTCAGACTTAGGCAAAGAGTTGTAATATCACTAAGTCTTTATTTTCTCATAATATTTCTTTCTTATTCTAGACTGTTTCTTCTATTGTTTGAAAAAGTTATGCTAATTCTATCAAACTTCTCTTAAGCTCTTTGTTTTCTTTTGTTTTAAAAGCTATAATTGTTGTATAGCAACTACTCAATTGAGATACTTAGCAAAGAAATTTATGATATAATATCTATTTAAAATCTTCTACTATCTTTTATATTATATGACTATAGTTATATATCTTATTATATATTCTAATTATATGACATATCATACTATAATAATGGGTTTTTAATATTCTCTTATTGTTATAATATGTTTTAAATATTTGTATTTTATTTTTAGTTTATTTTATTTTTCTATTTAGATAAGAAAGAGAACATATGATTATGTTATATGATATAATGCCACAGAACACATAACAATGTATATAACTACAATCATATAATAGATATATATAAGAAGATCTGACTTTTCACTACAACAGAATCTCTCTAGTAATTTCAGTGCATTTCCTAACTTGACAGTCTAGTACTATACTTATCAAATGTCTCAATCTTTTTTTTCTAACAATGTTTACTTTAAATGAGTATTTAGAAATCTCATCAATACAGACAAAACTCTGGAACTTTAACACTATATAAAAGAAGTAGCTAAGCACTAGTATATCTTGAAATTTTCAACTAATAACATCTTCACCAGTCTTGTAAATTAACTCTATAACTTGCAAACTTTAGTATTTAACTTTATTCTCATATCTATAAATGTACTCTATTCTCTATTACTTTTTAGACCTTGCTTTCTTATAGATTATTTATTATCTGAAACCTCTTTATGTTATTTCAGACTCAATATAGTTCTATCTATTATTAGAGATAGTTCACACTTAAGAGCAAAAGTTCATAAGGTTAGTTGGAATTCAATAAGTATAAAAACTTATCAAAGTCTATAGTATTGTAGGCTTTCTAGAACAACCTTAGCTTTAGCTTATATGCTGTATGTTAGATGCAGTTCACACCTTGTTATCTGAGATCTAATGAGGTCTTTTAGAAGTTCAAATAAGTTATCTATATATTATTTGAGAATATAAAAAATAAAGGTTAGAACAATCTTTGGCTTCAGCTTATATGCTGTGCCTCTATAAGTCATACTAGTCATATATTTTGGAAGAATACTTAGAAAACTTAAAAGATTGAGACCACTAGAAAGTAGTGAGGTATGTCATTGCTAATACTAAAAATCAAGATTAGTTTTAGTTAATTCTCAGAATAAGATTATTACAGTGTAAACTACTGGTTTTATACTAAGTATATTATCTAAAGTAGCTTTCTGAAATGGAAACTACTAAGCAAGTTATCTTGGTTACTAGTAATCCTCAGATGTTAAAAATAGAATTTCATGGAGTTGGCAAGGATCCAGCAAGAATATTTGAGGTAGAATGGAGAGATATGATCTATACTAAAAGAGGTCAGAAAGTGTAGATAAGAGAGAAGACATTATTTATAGACTGGAATGGATAAGGATAGATCAGGATATGATAGTAATAATGAATATTAGTATACTTGGTACATGTATGAAATTAGCAATTTCAAGCAAGTAAAATTACCAACTAGTTATCTTAGAAAATTGTTGTGGTATTAAGCTTCTTGCTGAAAACTTTAGAAATAAAATATTGAAGTTAAAGAGCTTTCTTGATAGTATAAGTGGCTACCATATACTTAGATTTGGTAATTAAGAGCATGATAAACTCTTAGTATTTAGTGCTCCATAAAATAGTTTTGCTATTAATAAGAAGTATTTATACAAGTCTAAGATTGATCCACCATAAGTAAGCTATAATTCATAAATTACCTTGAAATAGTAGAATACACACTATACAGCCTTTCAGTGAGACTTTTTGAGATTCTTGGAAAATGAAGACAAAAGTTGGATAGTATAAGCAATGTTTAGATGAGTACTTAAAGCTACATACATTAAAGTACCAATAGTCTTTTAATATAGCATCTTGGCCATTCAAGTAATTTTATCTGTAGTTTTGGAAAACTGGTTAGAAGTAAGCCAAACAGAGAGGTTTATAGGGAAACTGGTTAGCTTTATATTTTCAAGTCTAAGATACTATAGAGATACATCAATGTATAAGCATTGTCACAATAGTGACTTGCCTTCATTGTAAAGCCTTTTTACTTTAATATCCAAGAGCCAGTGTATCTCTTCCAAATTACTGACCTTGATATATTTTTGAACTATAGTTTTAATACAGATGATAAGCAAGTTGATTGTAGTAGCAACAGTATAATTGTTGATATATACAGTAATAATAGCAAGGTTAGGTGGCCAGAAAAGAAAGAAGATACATTTATTTAACTTAACATATGAGAAACCAAGAAAATCAATTAGAATCTTATACAGATGTTAATACTAATATTTATCTGACTGTTTCAAGCTACAGAAAGTTTTTTAGAAATGACATACTAATAGTATAAGAACTTTGAATCTTTGAAATCAGAAGAGATGATCATTTATATTTAGCTATATCTTCTTGTAGATAGCTTCAATAATTTTGTGATTTAGTCTCAAGAAGTAGCAGTAGTACTAGAGTAGCTATAAGAAGACCACAAACTCTAATATTCAATGTTAAAAATGTAGAGCTCATTACTCTTACTATATCACAAACTTTAATATCTGATGTTAAAATATAAAGTTTGTTACACCAGCCCTATCACTCTAATAACTCAACTCTGACTATTTTTAGCATTTTGATTATTATTCTATATTCTCAGTTGCCATTAGATAAATGCTTACTATTTTCAGATATTATTCTGTATATTTCCACCAAAGTGTCTGACCATTTAAATACTATTATTATTTGCTTGGTTGGTACTGTTCTATCTGATTGGAATATATCTGAGAGCTGAGAGTATTTATTACCTTTAAAAGATTTTATCTTGCTCTCTTTTAGAAGTAAGTTCTTACTTAGTATATTATATAAATAATAGACTTAGATTTCTTTTGGAGAGCATTGTTAGAAGCAATTTACACTTACTAAGAGTATCTATATATATAGTACAGAAAATAGAAATAGAAGCTAGACTTAACAACTATGAATTAAATGAGAACTAGAAGTGATATTATATAAATAACAATCTTGGCTTCAACAGATGATATTACATCTAGCCTATATATTATGTGATCATATTAAAGAACAGTATATAATAGCTAATACTCTTAAATATAAAATTGATAATCTAATAATATTCTACTATTACATATATTTTATATTGTTAGCACTATAGAGTATATCATTTAGAACTCTATGGAATTAAGAGAAATACAGGGTTTAGTCCTTAGATTGATGAGTGATAGAATAGAGTATAATCTATACTAAAAGAGAGTAGAAAGAATATAGATGTCAAATAGTATGTGATAAGCATGAACTCAGTATAAACTCTGTATTTCTAGTAAAATAAGATCTCCCTCTTAAAATCTTAAATCATTATTAGTCTGGCAGTCTCAGATTGCTTACCTTCATATTTCAATCTTTCTTTCCATTTTTTACTTCTCAAATAATATTTGTTCCAAGTAATCACTTTATAAACCTTATTAATACTAATAAAGCTCTAGGTCTTTTCTAATACTACTTGAGAAAAGTAGCTAGGCATCATGTCAGGCATAGTTTATACTAAAAGACAAAAGCCTATAGATTGGCTTAGAGTTGTACTAAATTTGGAAACTTTATACAAAGTTGTTACAATTATTTAATTTCCTTTTTCTTTTTCTTTTTTCTTTTCTTTTTTTCATTCTTGGATCTAGGGTTAGGGTTAGAAGTGATGTCATATGGTCACATGATCACATGGTCACATAGAATATGGTAGAAGATTTAAGAACAATGATATCATACAATATATACAACACATATTGACCTCATAGCTAACATATGGTCTTTAGGACAAACTAGAAATAGCCAAGTACAAACCATCAATAGTTAGTATATATAGGTAGATATATTGTACTAAGAACTCCATTGAGTTCTCTTGTATTAACTCTAATACAAGATTTCTTTCTCTGATCAACCCTAAGATCATTGAATTATAACACACCTTGTATAGAATTATACAAGAAAACTTGATAGAGGACTCTGTACAGGATTGTCTATCTTATATACTAAAGCCTCATGGTCTGTGCTACTACTTTAGCCTACCCTAAATGACCATGTGTTTGCCTTAAGGTTAATATATATTAAACATACTATATGATGTCATCTTTCCAGAATCTTTTATGTTCTTCTCTTGCTATCACATGACTTGTGACTATTACCAGGACCATGACATGTGACATATAACAATGTGACTATTATGTCATGCTAAACCCTAACCCCAGTTCTCAGAGTAGAAACTAAAAGAAAAAAAAAAGAAAAAAAAGAGATAAAAAAGAAATAAAATGAAAAGAAAATTAAAAGAAACTTTGTAAGTCTGACAAAAGTGTATAGTGATGTAAGCTTCTTAAAATAACCTTAGCTTTAGCTTATATACTGTATTATCTGTTTGCTATATAATTACAACTTTAGAAGATAGAACAAGTCTAAAAGAAGTAAGTACTAATAGTAGTATATTGTTAAAGAATACTAGAAATAGAGTTCAACTTGAATAGTTAATTATCAGACTAGTGAAATACAATGTATTTACTAGTCTTATATACAAGTACTTTGGAAAGGAGAAACTTGAGAGTTTTAAAGTATAGCTCTAAGTAAAGATTTTAGTAATAAAACTTTAAAAGAAATTAAATAGAAGGACTAGAAGAACTCTACCATAGAAGACCAAGTTCTCTTAGAGTTTCAAATAAAGTATAATATTGCTATAGTAAAAATAGTACTGTTATAGAATATAAACTTTTGTCAGAATTTTGAGTAATATATTACTGCTGTAGAGAATAAGCTTTGTAAGCCAACTTTGTCCTTATACCTGTAGATATACTCTCTTCTTCAATATTAAGATATTAGAAATCTTCTAAATAGACTTAGATATTTTCTATTTTTCTAGTCTTTTATGATTTTTCTTTTTCTTATAGTTTAGTTTCCTTATTTTCTTCTTTGGACTTAGCTAAAAGATATAATATTATATTACATATAATGGTTATAAATGTCACATAGATATTATATGTGTCACTTTCACTGTCACACAGTCATGTGACTTAGTAGAACATTATAAAAACTACTAAAAAAACTTAGTTATAACTTTAAAGTAGGTTAAAAATATATAAACTAACTTCTAGAAGTATGTAAAGTAAACTATTCTACAGTAGAAACTCTATTGAATTCTCTTATGTCACTCAATATACAAATACACTTTTGCCTTAACACTTGGACTTAAGTTATAATATAAGGTCTCTTTTCTTTATTAATACTTTTAAACTTAGAAACTTATTTTGTTACTTTTAATTTAATATCTTACTCTTACTAGACTTTAGTGGAGATCAACAAGTAGAGTGAGCCTTCTTGAGATCTTATTTACTGTTTATTTGATTATCTATGAATTAGTTCACTAGTAACCAAAACAAGATTTTCTAAGTATTTTTTAATCTTTAGAAAAGGTTAAACTACTAAATGTTTAGAAAAGATCTATTACTAAACCTTTCCTAGTATATTATAGCCTAAGCTTGAGCAACTTTTTAAAAGCTACTTCTTTCTTATTAATACCACTATAAAAACAGTTAAAAAATTGGAAGAGATATTATATTATTAAAGGAGTTAAGCAGTAGAAGGTTATCTAAATGAGTTCCAAATCTTAATCTCTGAAACTAGTTATACTGACCTCTGGACTATAATAGCTAAGTTTAAAAGAGGCATCAAAATTATTATCAAAAATAAAGTTACTATTCTGTTAGAGCTGAAGATGGTAGACTCTATTTATTTTTATTTATTTTCTTATTTTGAACTTAGGATTAGAGTTAGCATGATGTCACAAACTGTTA
>Ga0157357_1000625_pt1 | contig 14891 bp, 12 predicted proteins | sample AttcapACBM1_FD_111485 | JGI IMG/M metagenome (GOLD analysis project Ga0157357, IMG submission 111485) | Fungus gardens microbial communities from leaf cutter ant in Botucatu, State of Sao Paulo, Brazil - Atta capiguara ACBM1 | ecosystem: Host-associated > Fungi > Mycelium > Unclassified ... | reverse complement strand
CTCTCTCATTGTAGACTAATAATATAACTATCTATAAATATCTCACTAAAGTCTGTCTATATTTTCTCATCTTATAACAGAATCTTATATTGGGTTAACACAAGAGAACTCAATAGAGAACTCTATACAGGAGTATCTATCTTATATACTAAATGATGGTGGTCTGTGCTACCACTTTTCTAACCTACCCTAAAGTCTATATACTTGCCTCAAGGTCAACATATGTAAGACACATTATAATGATATCATTCTTTCAGAACCTTCTATATTCTTCTCTATGATCTCACAACTTGTGACCATTACCATGACTGTGTTATCTGATATGACTGATATGACAGTGTGATTGTGATGTCACTTTTAACCCTAACTCTAAGTTCAAAGTGGAAAAATAAATCAAAATAAAATGAAAAAAAGAAATATTAAATAAAAAAACTAGCATCCAGGTTTTGCATGTCTGACAATTGGAAAACTGGAGGCATTTGCTAGAAGGCACCAAGTTTAAGTTTGAGGTCTGGATAGACCACAAGAACTTAGAATATTTTATAAAGGTGCAAAAGTTAAACAGAAGACAAGCCTATTAAGCACTTTATTTATCAAGATTTGATTTTACTCTGAAGCATGGTCTAGAAACAAAAATGGAAAAAGCAGATAGACTTAGTAAAAGACCAGACTGGAAAGTAGATATAGAAAAGGGCAACAAAAATCAGACTTTGATTAAAGAACAATGGTTTCATAGTTGAGTTAAAGTAGTAATAGAAGGACTTGAATAAATTGTTGTAAGGAAACAAATAGTAGATGAAAGAAGATTTGATGTTGGAAGAAGAAAAATTATATGTGCTGAATAATGAAGAGTTAAGAGTAGAGATAATCTAGTTACATCATAATGTACCAATAGCTAGACATAGGAGAAAATAGAAGATAATGGTATTGGTAACAAGAAATTACTGATAGCAAGAAGTAACAAAAGATATGGAAAAATATGTAGATGGTTGTAATATGTGTCAGAGGATGAAGAATAGAACAGAGGCACCAGTGGAGAAGCTGAAGTTGAGTAAGATAAAGTTGAGTAAGATACTAGAGTATTATGATTCAATAACCTTAGAGTTAATCAGAGAAAGGAATTTTGTATTGGTTTACATAAGAGAACTTGATAGAGAGCTCTATACAAGATTGTCTACCTTATATACCTCAGACTACTAGTCTGTGCACTACTGCTTTAGCCTACTCTAAATGACTATGTGTCTGCCTAAAGCTAATATGTATATAATATCTAGTATAATAACATTCCTTTCAGAACCTTTTACTGTTTTCCATTATGGCACATGATCATGTGACAGTGTGACCATGACCTGTGCCATCCTACAGATCCCTAACCATAGTTCTAAAAATAGAATAGACTAAAAAGAAAATAATATAGAGTCCAATCTTTGTATTTTTAACATAGAGAAACTATGAACATATCTGATGGTGGATTTTATTACAAAGTTGCCATTAGTAGCTAGGAAGGATACAGTTCTAGTATTACGTAGGTTGTCAAGAATAACATATTTTGTAGCAATAACAGAGAGAACATCAGTAAAAAGACTAGCAAGATTGTTTAGAGATAATGTATAGAAGTTATATAGGTTATCAAGTAGTATGGTATTGGATAGAAAACTACAGTTTGTAGCAGAGTTAACAAGAGAGCTTAACAAGATGTTGGAGGTTAAAACCAAGTTGTCAATATCCTTTTGCCCACAAACAAATAGACAGACTGGATAAATGAACCAGAAGTTAGAACAATATTTCCACTTCTTTGTAAATCATAGATAAAAGAATTGGCTAGAATGGCTAGTAATAGCAGAATTTGTGGTCAACAATAAAATGTATTTAGCAACCAAAGTATCTCCATTTATAGCAAACTACAGTAGAAATTTGAGAATGGTGGTAGATATTAGAAGAAAAAAAAAAGTGGAAAAGATAACAGAGTTTGCAAAAAGAATGAAAAAAGTTCAGAAAAAGGCTAGTACAGTGTTGAGAAAGACTCAGAAAGAAATAAAGTAGCAAGCAGATAAGAGAAGAAAAGAAGTTAAAGAATAAAAAAAAGATAACAAAGTAATACTAAGCACAAAAGACTTAATATTTAAAGAAAGACTAGCAAGGAAGCTAGTAAATCAATATATCAGTCCATATATTATTAATAAGGTAGTTTCTACCAATGAAATCAAACTACAATTGCTAACTTCAATGAGAATTCATCTGGTAGTGAATGTTAGTCAAGTAGTAAGATATAGAAAGCAAGTAGAAGGACAAAAGATAGAAGAAGTAAAAGTAGATGGAGTTAAAAAACAAGAGGTAGAAAAAATATTAAATAAAAGAAAAGTGAGAGAAGTAGTAAAGTACTTGGTATAATAAAAGGAGTTTACAGCAAAGCATAATATATAGAAAAAAGGAAAGATTTAGTAAATACAAAGAAAGTAGTGATAGAGTTTGAGAGAAGACTAGATGCAGAAGTAAGAAGACAAGAAAAGTTGGATATAGTAGAAAAAAGAGACTTTAAAAGAGAAAAGTTACTAGGAAAATTATTATGACTTAAATCTTTGGATAAGAATAAAAGAACTCAATAGAGTTCCAAGTACAAACTAGTCTGCTTTTATACCATATACCATAATCTGTGTGTATACTACAACTAACCTACTGTAAAGTATATATGCTTGCTATAAGGCCAACATGTTGTTATTATGCTGTATAACATTATCTATTCTAAAACTTTCTATATCCTTCTTTATATTACATGATTGTGTGACTGTGACTGTGACATACATGACAACCTTGTGACTTGTGTAACTGTTGCATGTAACATGATGTCATACCTTCTATCTAAGTTCAAATTAGAAATAAAATAAAATAAAATAAAAATAAAAATAGAATAAAGGTAAGTCCCTTATTTAGTTACTTCTAACAAAAATATATAATAAAGATATTATATAAGTAGGATAATGGAAAATTCAAAAAGAGATATCTGAAGAAGTTAGTTTCTTCAAAGGAAAAATCTTGAAAAGAGGGCAATATTAAAATTAAAGATGGTAAACTTAACTTTTTTCATTTTTATTTCCTATTTTATTATATGTGACTATTACAAACTATCATATGTCACATAATGCTGTCACAAATTGTAATCACATAATCATATGATACACAACAGGATATAGAATATTCTAGAACAATAATATTATCTCATATATTAATAGTATATAATATGCATTATTATGATCTTAGACTTGGCTCAGGTTGCAACTTAGACAAAGACTTGAGAAAGAATGGGAAATAAGTTAATTGGTAAAACATAAGAATATAAGATAGTATCTACAGTTATATATATCTGAAAACAATGAGAAAATAAATGAGGAAGCCTCTACTACTATATAAGATACTGACTGAGCATATATATGGAAACAACAAGATGCAGTAGTTGAATGAAACAGAAATGAACAAACCTCAACACATATCATTTATAAAGTAACTTTCTGTAAAATATAAGATATCAATTGTAACATATATAGTCTTTAGAATAGACTAGGTTTAATATAGCATAAACTATTAGTCTACCATATATAAGATAAACACTTTTGTACTTGAAACTCTATTAAGTTCTCTTGTGTTAATCTAATACAAGGTTCATCTTTTACTCTTTTACTTGAGCTTAAGTTGTAACAGTTCCAATCTTATCTTCCATATTCTTAGATAACATGTACTAACTCATTTAGGACTTCTGAGAGGTTATCATTAGATCTTGAATAATAAGATATGAACCTCATCTAATAATAGAGTATAATACTACTATAAAGAACATATTGTAAAATAATACTATTGTAAAAGACAGGTTTTTATTAGGATTAAAAATAGAATAATACTACTATAGAGAATAGAGTTTGATTGGTTTGGACTTAGTATATGACAATATTGGGTGGAACATCTAGTAACCTAACTACAGAATAATAAAGCTGTATTGTAGTAACTACTAACCAAGATGTTATAATCTTAAGTCATTAGAGTGGGATAAAGAACAAACTCTTGTATTAGAGTAAATACAAGAGAACTCAATAGAAAGCTCTTTACAAAATAGTCTACCTTATATACTTGTACAGATGGTCCATGCTAGCTACTATGCATCCTGTCCTAAATAACTATGTGTAAAGCATAAGGTCAACATGTGGTGTCCATGTTGTATGATGTCATTTTGTTCCAGAACCTTATACTCCTTTCTCTCAAGTCCTGTGATCAATGTTGTGACCACACCATCAGATGTGACTGGTGTGACAGTGTAACCAACTACTTCTAACCCTAACCCCAGAGTTTTAAAAATAGAAAAATGAAAAATAAATTGAAAGGAAAATAAAATAAGAAAGAAAATGAAAAAAACTAAATCCACATTTTTCGATCTTGATACAAGATAGTCAATAGCATACTAAATAGTTGTATATCACAAGAGAACTTGACAAGAAGTTTCTGGTACATTGCTACTCTTCATAACATTACATTATATGTTAGAGATCATATACCTCTTATTAACCAAAAGTAAAATAAAATAAAAATAAAAATCAAATAGATAAAAAGAAAACAAAATTAAAATCAAATATAAGGGTTCAAGCATATTATGACAAGCTATATAGTCAGAAACTTCAATATAGCAATCTTGAGTATTGCCAGATAGTGGAAGTTTATTGGTTAAAGGCTAGAAGAAGTAGGTTGATAATTAAAAGAGACTAAGTAGAGATCTGTAGTATTATAACAAGAGTGAATAGGGTCTAACAGTATTGTGATAGAGTATCAGATGATGATTTAAGGGGACAAGAGATCTGTAGGGTTGATAATAGACCTCAGTAATATTGAAGATTTGAATTTTGGCCAGATAATAGGTTTTTTTATATTCAGTCCTTTTTCTAAATTGCTATAACTCAAAGCAAGAGGTATTAGTCTAAAGTTAATGCTTTAAAAAATCTGCCAAATGAACAAATCATAAAACTATGGGTTGAGATAGTAAAATTCAGCTACTTAATCATATATGAAAACATTTGTAGTATTCTTCTAAGAGTTTGCCTTTATCTTAAATCTTTTTCACTTAATTAAGTATTGGTATCTTTTTCAATACTAGCAGCTATCCAGAATTCTCTTTATCTTCTACTCTTCTTGTCCATTGATAGGAGAGCTTAAGCATTTTTCAGAAATAGAATCAATAGAGGTAGCAGTAAACTTACAAAAGAGAGCTTAAGATAGTATAATATAGGTCCAACTTGTTTCTTTACTGTATAAGGTCTAAAGTAGTAATGAGACAACTAACTTATATACACTTGGCTAATAGTATGTGTTATACTAAACCTAACCTACTCTAAAGGATATGTATGCTACATATTGTTAACATATGGTATAACATTATTATTCTGGAACATTCTATATTCCTCTGTAACACATAATTGTATGACACTTACATGTAATGTCATGTTAACCTCCATCTGTCAAAAAAATAAGAAAAAAAAGAGAAAAGAAAATAAATTAAGTTAACTATCTTCAATTGTAATGCCATAAATTCTGGAAGTTCTGTAACAAAGTTGATACTAATAGTCTTCCATCTTGTATTTGGTATAGATAGTAGATAAAACTCTCTAAGAGGTAAGTAGCAAATAAACTTGGTTTATAAGCATAAATTACAGATACTAACATATTGACTGATATACCTGGACATTTGGGATTGTTATATTCCATTCCAGCTATCTATTTCCAAAACCATAGATAATGCCTCCTTCTTTATCTACACTCTCTGATCTCTTCTAGTATAGATCACCTCTTTTTATTTCTCCTTGAATGTTTTTACTATTTTCTTGCCAGCTTTATAGACTTCATTACTGATATCTGAAGATTACCAGTATTTAGAGTAACTCACTTAACAGTTCTATTTCAGATAACTACCCTAGGTAGTATATCTAGTATATAAACTAGTAGTTTACACTATAATAGCTTTATTCTGAAAATTAACCAAAACTAGAACTATTTTCTAGTATTAGCAATAACACACCTTCTTGTAGTTCTAATCCACTAAATTTCACCAAGTTCTCTTCCAAAATATGTGAACAGTGTGACTTGTAGAGGTATAGCATATAAGCTAAATGTTACAACTTAAATTTCAAAGTGTTAAGACAAAAGAAGAATCTTGTATTAGATTAATACAAGAGAGCTCAATATAGTTTCTAAGTATAATGTATCCTACTTATATATACTGGGCTGTTAGTCCATGCTACACTAAACCTAGCCTATTCTAAAGAGCATATATATTACATACTATTAATATATAATATTATAATATTATTTTGAAAATTTTTATATCCTTTTGTGATTGTGTGACAGTCACATGTGACATGTAACTGATTTGTAACATAGTGTTACATGATGTGATATTATGTTAAACCTTATTCTTAAGTTAAAATAAAATTAAAAAATAAAATAAAATAAGGTTTATTATTTGTAACTCTAATACTAAAGCTAAAGATCATTTTTGTGTTTTCAGATAACATATAACTAACTTATTTAGACTTCCAAGATACCTTAGTAGATCTCAGATAATATAATATAAACTATATCTAACAAAAGAATAAGATAACTGCAGGGTTAACTTGGACTTTGACTAGTATTATCAACTCAAATTTAGATAAAATTCTATTACACTCACTAAGCCAAGTGTAATGAAAAGTTAGGTTCTCTTACAAGTCTTATATGGTCTGTATTAATCAATAAATAACTCTACTCTAATATTCATACTATCTCTATAAGCTTTATATAAGATTGATATGCTATAACCATATTTATTAACATTATTTGTTTTAGTAGATTTTACAACCTTTTTTAATAAGTAATTATGAGTTTTACTATGTTTTTATGATATTATGTTATATAACATCTCATATAATCTTAATCATATACTAAATCTTTATTATCTTTCTTCTCAAGTAAAAATAAAAATAAAAATAAATTATAAATAAATTATAAAAGCTCAGAATATACCATAACAAAGCAAAAGTCTTATGAAGATTACAAGATAATTTAACAAGAAGTCTCCAATATATTCCTATACTATATATATTACCTGTACAAGTTCTACTCTAAATTATATACAATATTTAGAAGTTCATATGTCTATACTATAGAAATAACATACTATAACTATACTCTCTAATATTATCTTTTTAGCATCTTCTACAACCTTCTATTGTATATGATTTGTAATCACATACCTAATTAATATGACTGGTAATATTGTATGGAGTAGTTATATATCTCTTCATTATCCAAAAGAAAGAAATAGAAAATAAAAATAAAAATCAAATCAAGAAAAATAGAATAAAAGAAAATATAAAGGTTCAAGCATACTATAACAAAAGTCATAGTGAAAATTGGGTTGGAAAGAATAGATATGCAAAAAGAAATCTCAGTAAAGAGACTTTTGAATAGTGAAGTAATAGAATTAGTTGTTACAAACTTAAGACCTTAGAGTTAGTCAAAAGAAAGAACCTTGTATTAGGGTTAATACAAGAGAACTTAATAGAAAACTCTGTACAGGATGATCTACCTTATATACTAAATCCACATAGTCCATACTAGCTACTTCTAACCTTCCCTAAACAGCCATGTGTTAGCTATGAGGTCAATATGTGTTGTATATGCTATATAACATCATTCTTCCAGAACTTTCTACATCCTTTCATGTGTCTCATGACTTGTGACTGCATGAGCTTGTTACTCAAACTCTAACCCTAAATTTCTAAAAATAGAAAAATGAAAAATAAATCAAAAGAAAAATGAAAATAAATTAAGTCTACTACTTTCATCATTAGTAACAATTGCAGATTTTTCTAAGAAACATGGGTTTAAGAAAAGTTGGAAAGACTTATTTATATAAGAAATGAATAGAGATAGGAGAAAAGAAGTGGAACATGATTTTGGAAATGTTATTGTTTGCTTATTATAATTCAGAAATTAACAAAAAGACAGGAGAAGTTAAAATAATGTCTAGAAAAATATGATAAGCAGTAGAGACCAAAGCAGGAAAGATTAGAGTAACAAAAAATAAAATAAAAAGAACAAAACAAGAAAAAAGAAGAACAATAAAAATAAAAAAAGTAGTAGAAAAGTAGAACAAATAGATTAAGATTTCTAAAAAGAAAACAAGAGGATATTTATAAGGAATATATGGGACTACAAGATAAATTGACAATAAGTTAGTAAAAGAGATGTTAAAGAGAATAGAAGAAAATAATTTATATATGAAATCAGAGAGGTAGAGATTCTAGAAGTTATGATAGAACTAGAAGAAATAAAGAAAAAGAGAAAGTGGTACTGGATTGGCCAGCTTTTCAGACAGTTAAGGAAGTACAAAAGTTTTTGAGGCTTATAAATTATTATTAAAAATTTGTGAAATATTACACAAAGATTACAAAATCATTGCATAAGTTGGTAAGAAAATACCAGAAGTGGATATAGGGGAAAAATTAGAAAAAATAATTTGAAGTTTCAAAGAGAAAATATATAAGAGAGCTAATATTAGTGGTGCCAGATTCAGATAAAAAGATGAGAATAGAGATAAATCCATCAGATTATACAATAGAGAAAATATAGTCTATAAAGTACAAGAATGAAAAACAGAGGCTAATAGCTTACCTTTTAAAATTGTTGAATAAAATAGAATGAAATTATGAAATTTATAATAAAGAAATGTTAGCAGTAATTAGGGAATTGGAGAATTAAACACTTGTTGGTGTTGTGACAACCATTAGACACAATGTCCAATAGTATCACTACAAGTAAATCTCACAGTAAGGATATCTAGTGGTGAACACAAGTTGTGTATTCACAAGAGAACTTGACAGGAAACCACAACAGTATTCTACCTACTATTTATATATATATAAAGTATCCATGATCCATGCTATGACTGTGCATTATCCTACTCTAATGTCCATGCTCTATCCTCATGTCCATTACTCATCTTCCATATGTCTTCCTCAAGGCCACCATGCCATGTCCATGTGCCCTGACATCATACTCTTTAATCTCCATTATACATATGTGCACTATGTGTATACTATGAGGAACCCATGTCCCTTAATGTCATTCTAACTCTAGACTCTTTCTAGACTCTTTTAGCCCTATGACATCATGTCATGTGACTGGAAGTCACATGCCCTCTCTCTCTTGTCATAGACTAATAATAATACTACTGTCCTATATCTTAACCTTAACCCTACCAAAGTCTGTCCATGCTTTTGTCTTATAACAGTTGGAAGATACTAAATTCCAGTCTGAGATCTGGACTAACTACAAGAATTTGGAATATTTCATAAAAATACAGAAGTTAAACTAAAGATAGACTAGATAGGCCTTATATTTGTCAAGATTTGATTTTACTTTAAAATATGTGCTAGAAGTAAGCATGAGAAATATGAATAAACTAAGTAAGAGACTTAATTTAAAAGTAGAAGCAAAAAAAATCAAAAATTGATAAAGAAGGAATAGGTAAGAAAATTGACAGAAGTAGTAGTAAATAGACTAGAAATAAAATTATTAAAGCATTAAGGAGAGATATCAGAATTTACTAAAGTAGACTTAGTCATTTTTATTTTATTTTTCACTTTTTATTATTTAGTTTTCTCTTCTTCCTTATATAGACTTAACTAAGAGTATATAATATGACCTAATAAAACATTATAGAACCTTCTGTAAGGACTTAGTTAGTACTTTGGAGTTAGTTAGTATAACATATATAGACTAATGACTAGAGTATATAAAGTAAACTATCTTGTACTAGGAACTCCATCAAGTTTTCTTGTATCACTCGATATATGAGTATGTTTTTGGCTCTAACACTTGAAACTTAAGTTATAATAGGAGATGGGTAGAAAATAATAATTAGTATTAAAAGAAGGAAAAGTATATTTACCAAAGAATAAGAAGCTAAAGTTAGAAGTAATCTAGCTATATCATAATGTACCAGTAGTTGGATACAAAGAAAGGTGAAAGATAACATAATTAATTACTAGGCATTATTGATGGCCAAAAGTAACAAGAGATGTGAGAGGATATGTAGAGAGATGTAATCTGTGTTAGTGAATACTGAAACATTAGGTAGGCAGACTAATGCCTAATAAAAATTCAGAGAAACTGTGAATATACTTAATAGTAGATTTCATTACAAAGTTACTACTAGGTACAGGAAAGAATACTATTTTAGTAGTATATGATAGACTGTCTAAAATGACATATTCTGTAGCTACAATGGAGGAGACATCAGTAGAAGAATTAGTACATTTATTGAGAGACAATGTATGAAAGTTGCATGGCCTTCCAGAAAGTGAGATCTCAGATAGAAAACCTCAGTTTATAGCAAATCTAACAAGGAAATTAAATTAGATGTTGAGCATAAAAGACCTTATGTTCAAAAAACAACTAGCTAAGAAGTTAATAAAGAGATATGTAGAGTCTTACATAATTGAAAAATCATGTTAGTCAATATTATTAAGTTGAAATTGCCAGAGTCAATGAGAATTCATCTAATGGTAAATATAAGCAGAGTAGTAAAGTATAGAGAACTTGTAAAGTGTTAGGAAGTAATTCATACTCATTGAGAAAATCTATAAATATAGCACAGAAGATGGATCAATTGTGACTTCACAGAAGTAGCATGAAAGTGAGTTAAAAGTAAGTATTACATAGATGATGACCTTGGCTTCAACTTTTTGATATTACACCTAGCTTAACTTTGTTATATTGTTGTAATTTAGGATGTGGAGAAGAATATTTAACTGAGGATGAGTGTGGCACTTAGTTTAAGTTCATTATCAGACTAAGGAATTTGTCAGAATCAAAGATGGTAGACTTTATTTATTTTTAATTTTAATTTCTTTTTTTTAATTTTCTTTTATTTGGAAACTAGAGTTAGGGTTTAGTGTAACATCATATATTACTGATGCACACTGTCACATAATTATGTGTTATATAGAATTGTAGTAGAATACAGACTATCAGTCTAGATATATAAGATAGACAGTTCTATACAGAGTTCTTAATCAAATTCTCTTGTCTTGATTCAATATAAGGTTTCTTTTCTTATCTCAATACTTTGAGGTTTAAATCATAACAGAATTGTACATAGTAACTATTGTTCTTAAATACAGAATTTGAATTTCTAATAACAAGACTAAGTATACTCTGTGTTTGTTAGTCACTAAGAGATCATTATTAGAAACTTCATAGAGCTTATTATGGAATATAAAGTACTTGTCTATAGAGTAATCAGTGATTGGAATATAAGATAATCTATACTAAAAAAGAACAATTATTTTAGATTTGTTGGACATTGTAAATCAACTCTATTCACTTTATATTGATTACTTCATGGATATTCTCACTGAATTTCCTATTAATTTCATGAATCCTCTATTAGAGTTGAAGACAGTGGACTCTAACTATTTTTCTTTTCCCTTTTTATTTTTGTTTTCCTTTATTTTTTACTTTGAAACTTAGAGTTAGTGCTAGTGTGATATAAAAAATGTCACATATCACATGACTCTGTTACAGTCACAGTCACATGATCACATGTCACATTGAAAGAATATAAAAGGCTCTAGAGAGATGATATCATACAGTATGTTATAACTTAAGCCCTTAGTGCTAGACAAAAGAAGAACCTTATATAGGGTTTACACAAGAGAACTTGATAGAGAACTCTGTACAAGATTGTCTACCTTATATACTAATTCCTAATGGTCTGTGCAAGCTATTCCTAGCCTATCCTAAATGATCATGTGTATGCCTGTGCCATCTTCTGTTTGTATGACATCATCTTTTCTAGAATGTTCTATGTTCTTCTATGTGTCTGGTGACTTGTGACCATGTCACCTGATATGTCCTACTGTGTGACCACATAACCCTATCACTTTAATCCCTAACCCTAGTTCTAAAAATAGAATAAAGGAAAATAAATTGAAAAGAACAAATAAAAGTGAGAAAGGAGAATAAGAAAAGTTAAGTCCACTTCTTGTATTCTTGACATTACCCCTCCTTCAAGATTTCTCCTCCAGAGAAACTGACTTCCATTTTTGCCAATTTCTTTCCAGCTTCCTCAAGTATTCAACCTCAAACTTTCCATCATTCCATCCATACAGTAACTTTGCCATGTACTTCCCTAGTAACTCCATTCTCCTGAACTCCTCTACTCTAGAGTTTAGCTTTGTTTTTCCCTCCACCTATCTTCTCACTTCTGTGTTCAGTCTTTCTTTGAAATTCATCCACTAATTCTCTTGTGTGTTCCAAGTCCTCCTTCTTTTCCCATATATCACTTTCTGCTATGAACCTCTTCCACCGTACCAAGTACCTGTTTACTTCTCTCATCCTCCTTTTATTTAAGATTTTTTCCACTTCCCATTCTTCAACTCCTTTCACTTCTATTAGTTTAGTCTCTTCCTTTCTTTGTCCTTCTACTTGTTCCTTGTACCGTACTATTTGACTAACATTGACTACTGGATGAATCCTCATTGAACTTGGTAGTTACAACTTCACTGCATTTGACAATATTACTTCCTCTATTTTATACAGGCCCACATATCTTTCCACCAACTTACATACCAGCCTTTCTTTGAATACTAAGTCTCTGGTACTCAGCATTACCTTGTCTCTCCTTTTCCATTTCTCTGTCTCCTTTCTATCTCTATCCACATACTTCTTCATTTCTTCCTGAGTCTTTTTCAGTACAGCCTCTGCTTCCTCTTGCACCCTTTTTAATTTCTCTACAAATTCCATTGCCTTTTCCACTTTTCCTTTTCTTCTAATATCTCTCCCCATCCTCAATTCTCTCCCATAGTTTGCCATGAACGGCAACATCTTAGTTGCTGTATAAACTTTGTTGTTCACTGCAAATTCTGCTGATGCCAACCATTCTGGCCAATCCTTTTGTTAGTAATCCACAAAGAACTGAAGGTATTATTCCAGTTCTTGGTTCATGCATTCTGTTTGCCCATCCATTTGTGTGTGGAATGCTGTCAACAGTCTTGTCTCAATACTCAACATTCAGTATAACTCCTTAGTCAATTCTGCTACAAACTGGGGTCCTCAATCCAACACCATGCTCTCTGGTAGCTTATGCAACTTCCACATGTTATCTCTAAACAATCTTGCTAGACCTTCTGCCGATATGTTAGGGCCACAGGAAGTGGACTTAGTTTCTTTTCATTTCTTTCTATTTTTCTCTCCTATTTACTTTCCTATTCTCCTTTGTTCTATTTTTAGCCTGTAGGACTAGGGTTAGAGGCAGCATGAGTCTGGTGACATGAGGAAGATTCTAGAAGGATGATATCATACCATATAGGAATCTTATGGCTAATATGTGGTTGTTTAGGGTAGGTTAGAAATAGCTAGCACAGCCCCTGAGGATTCAGTATATAAAGGTAGACTATTCTGTACAGAGTTCTCCATCAAGTTCTCTTGTATTACCACAATACAAGGTTGCTTCCTAGCCCAACTCTAAGGGTTCCAAATCATAATACAATGTTCCTTCTGTTGTCACCACAAAGTGTGTCATTTTGGACAGCCTGTCACAGACCACCAAGATCATGTCTTTCCCTGCTACTACTGGTAACTTCATGATAAAGTCCACTGTTATGTGTGTCCACAGCTTCTCTAGTACTTCACTTAGCTTTAGTTTCCTCGCTATTTCTTCTGTTCTGTTCTTTATCCTCTGGCACAGGTCACATCCTTCCACATATCTCCCTACCTCCCTTGTCACTCCTGGCCACCAGTAGTTCCTGGTGACCAATTCTACTGTCTTCCACTTCCCTCCATGTTCTGCTGCTGGTACATCATGATGTAACCAAATTATCTCTGCCCTTAATTTCACATTCTTTGGTATATATATTTTTTCCTCTTTTAGTACCGGTTCCTCCTCTATTTGCCACTTGTTCCCTCATAACTCCTTTACCCCTGCTCCCTTTATTTCTTCTATTATTCTAACTATGTTCTCGTCCCTACTTCTAGCATTTTTTATTTTTTCTAATATAACTATCTCTAGCTCTTCTATTACTACTTCTTGCATATTATGTAACCAGCTTTCTTTCACTACTACCTGGTCCTCATTGTCTTTTCCTACTCCTACCTTCCAATCTGGTCTCCTACTTAAACCATCTGTCTTCCCTATTTTGTTCCTGGAACATGCTTTAGAGTGAAGTCAAATCTGGACAGGTATAGTGCTCATCTTGCCTGTTGTCAGTTTAACTTTTGTGCCTTCATGAAGTATTCTAAGTTCTTGTGGTCTGTTCAAACCTCAAACTTGTACTTGGCACCTTTTAATAGATGTCTCCAACTTTCTAACCCCCTTATAATTGCCAACATCTTCTTGTCATGTATCTTATAATTCCTTTCAATCTCACTCAACAACTTCGAAAGGAATGCCACTGGCCTCTATAACTCATCCTTGCATTCCATTAATAACACCCCCCATTGCATAGTCTGATGTATCCACTTCTATCCTCATTTTTTTGTCTAAGTCTGGTGCTATCAAGATCAAAGAAAGTGGACTTAGTTTATTTTCTTTTCTTTTCAATTTACTTTTCTATTTTTCTATTTTTAGAACAACTAGGGTTAGGGTTGATTGGTCACACTGTCACATCAGTCACAATCTAATGGCGTAGTCACAAGACAGATTATGAGACTTGGGAAAATTTAGAACAGATGACATCATACAACATAGATACCACATGTTGGCCTCATGGACTACACATGGTTGTTTAGGGTAGGGTGCACAGTAGTTAGCATGGACCATCTGTAGGACTATATAAGGTAGACTAGTTTGTAGAAGAGTTCTCTATCGAGTT
>Ga0157357_1000624_pt1 | contig 14912 bp, 15 predicted proteins | sample AttcapACBM1_FD_111485 | JGI IMG/M metagenome (GOLD analysis project Ga0157357, IMG submission 111485) | Fungus gardens microbial communities from leaf cutter ant in Botucatu, State of Sao Paulo, Brazil - Atta capiguara ACBM1 | ecosystem: Host-associated > Fungi > Mycelium > Unclassified ... | reverse complement strand
TGTTGTAGCAACCACTCATCACTCAAGGACAAATGATCTCACAATGAGCAAAGCTCTCCAATAGGCTATCAAGTAAAGAGTGGGGAAATTACAAGAGAACTCAACAAGGAGCCCTTGCTATATTAATCCTCTATATATACTATAGGCTTCTGGTCCGTGCTACAACAATAATTACCTACTCTTATGTCCATGCATCGTTCTCATGTCCTATTACTCATCCACATGTGTTTTCTTTAAGGCCACCATGCTTCCTACATGTGCCCTGACATCATACCTTTAATCTCCGCTGTACATGTGCATACCATGTGTACACCATGAGGAACCCATATCCCTTGACATCATCTCTAACCCTATCTCTGATCTAGACTTCTCTCGATTCTTCTAGACCGTTAGTCCTTCTATCTCCTATCTCTCTTCCATTGTAAACTAATTGTTACGATCGATACCTCTAGGAAACAGCATGGACATGGGTAAAGGGTATGATGACATGATCGGCTGCGCCACATGTAGCCTCAGTCAGTGCCTCATGCAGTAGGTATTGCTACCTCGCCTTATCCTTGCAGTTTCCTCATGTTTTAATCCTCATGTATACTTCATGGTTGGACGATGGACTTGTATAAGTAGCGTAGATACATTCCTGTATCCTTACGCTTTACCACTTGTTATATATCCCTTAACTCCTCTCAAGTCTTTGCCTTAGTTGCAACCTGAGCTCCAGCTTAAGGTTGTTACACTAATAATCATAATACTTAACCCTAACCCTAGTCCAAGTCTGTCCACACACTCGTCTTATAACAAGTAGTATATATAGTGTAAGAATACATTGGGAACTTCTTATCAAGTTCTCTTATGACTCTTACAAGACTCTTGCTTTATAAGACTACTTAGTATGCTATTGATTGTTTTGATTAGTAGTTGCTATAATAAATGTTTGAAAAAAAACTTCTATAAAATGTTCACTCAGACAAGAAATAGAGTTAAATAGTATCCTAAGTAGTAGAACTGGGATAGGTTGAAGAGTTTTAGTAAGAAAAGACTATTAGACTTATAGAAGTATAACTAGAAAACTAAGAGAATTATAAGCAGAGCTATGACAAAGAATTTATACAAATAGAACTGTTTAGAAGTGACAGTAGACTTCCAAGTCTAATAATATTATTAGACATGGTTTACACCAGAAGGCAAAAGTTTATAGAAATAGCTTAGAGTTATACTAGATATGAAAACTCTATACTAAATACATAATATCACAGACTTCCTAGAATAACCTTAGTTTTAGCTTATGTACTACCTGTCATATGATTACAACCTTAGAAAATAGAGTGGAGTTCAAAGAAAGTAAGTACTAATAGTAGTATATCATCAAAAAACACTGAGATATCACATCCTGATTTGGCCATATCTATCCCAATTCACAGATAATGCCTTTCTCTTATTTGCACTTCTTAATCTCTTCCAGTGTAAATCACTCATCTCCATTTTATCTCTCAGATGTCACTGCTAAACTTTTGCCAACTCTATAAATCTCTATCTCTAATATCTATTATAACCCAAGACTCAGTGATAAGTTAAAAGCAGAATCTTGTATAGAGTTTATACAAGAGAACTTGATGGAGTTTTAAGTACAAAGTCATTTACCTTATATACTATGACAGGAAGCATGAGATAATAATAATGTCATAGGTTGGATCACAGTTATAGTCATATAGTCATATAATAGTAGAACATCATAGAACCTGCTAGAAGTAGATTATAGTGAACTTATAGTGAACTCTATTGAGTTCTCCTATATCACTATTATAACCTTAGACTTGGCTCAGATTGCAACTTAGGCAAAGACTTGAGTAAGGGAATAGGAATGAGTCAATTGGTAAAGTGTCAAGATACGGGACAGTATCTACTACTATATATACCTATTGACAATAAGAACAATGCATGGTAAATATATGTTAAATGAGTCACAAAATATGAGGAAGATGAAAGAAAACAATGCCCACTGCATAAGGCACTGACTGAAACAACTATGGCACAGCTAATCATTGCATCATGAAGAAACAACCCTTAACCCTATATTCCATGCTGTAGTTGTGTGGTAAACATGAGGGAGCAATCATAACAATCACTCAATATATGGAGTTGTTTTTTTATCCTAGTTCTTGAACTTAAGTTCATAATATACACTAAGTAATATTTCTTTTTCTTCTTTCTTTTATTATTTAATTATTTATGCTAAGTACCCATGAGTCATATGACTATGCTCACATAGTATATCACACAATGAAGCATATGACCATAGTTACCTGATATTTTAGTAGAACTGCATATAGACCAAGGACCAAATATATAAGTAATAGTCCAATCCAACAGAACTCCTTGTTGAGTTCTCTTGTTAACTCTATAACATTGTCACAACTGACCAGTCACTACAATAAGTAACTCACATGTATATATAGTTACAAGTTGGATAGTTCACACTCAGCGGACAACGTCCTCAGATAAATGCACAGAGATTGGATCAAGCACTTGGGCTTATCTGTAATGTGCAGAATTGCAGACTTTGTGAATGAACTTGACCATCAGACCATCGGTCGATCTTTTAGACAGCGGAGTACAAAATGAAAAATGATGTTGCGATAATCATCCGTGACGGATGGGAGAGATAGTAGCATACATTATGATTACTATATCTACACTTGAAAGTTGTGAGCACTAACTATGCAATATGAACGAAACCCGAATTGCGAACCGGATGCGTCAGTCGAACAATAAATGAAAAAATGGTAGTGACAAATGCCAGTGAAGAAAGAGATTCCCAGTGAGTATGTAAGACGAGAATAATGAAGAAATTGTGTTACAAGTCGTGCGCAGAGATTCCCATCGCTCCTGCATCCTCGGTCCAGCAGCCCAGCCCAAATTGGCCCCAATGATAATGGTAGTCACCGTACATGCCCTGTTCCGTGTTGTCAAGGAGATCAGGAAACGAGAGGACCGTGGAGCTGTTCAAATTGGAGATCAATTGATCTTCCGTGAGTGGAACCGGGCCGAAGTATGGATAGTGGTTATGGTCGTTGATCGAGAATGGTTGAGGATTCGCCGCACAGTAGGTCAAGGTTTCCAGTGGTAGGGTATCAGGATACGACGGATACGACGTGCTCTCAGAAAGACTTGCGAACAGCGCGTTCCACCCGTCGACATCAGCTTTTGATGAATGATTATCAGTGTCTGTCAAGAGGCAGAGTAGACTGGAGCACACCTTCTGGCTGACTGGCGAGGGCTTGGCATTCACTGACGGCATGTCCGAACTGGCTAGGCTGCAGGGCCTCCAAGTCGGATACCTGGTCAGCCAGTGACCCGACTTCCGCCCTTTGTGCGCGTCCATCGATAATGTGATCGGGGAGGGGAGGGGAGGGGTCAAGCAAAGAGTCGGGAGAACTGAGACTCTCCCGCACAATTTCCCCGCGCCTCCGAGTGGAAGGACGCGGCCTCTTCGACGAGGCCCGAAGCTGACTGAACCGCTGCCCTACTGCTTCTTCCAGCCAAGAAGGGACAAGACTGAAGTGAGCAAGATGCTGGCGCCTGATGTGCGCGCGCAGGTTGCTGATGTCCGCAAATGTCGATTGGCATACCTCGCTGTAGTCGCTGTTTATCGGGAGGTCGCACCGTAAAATCACCCCGGAGCTTTCAAAGTGTCAAAAATGTAGAAAATGCAGGGGGGAAAACTACCGAGCCACTCACTGGAGGCGCTTGTGTGTTTTGAGGTTGCAGATTTGAGTAAATTTCTTGTTGCACTGGTCACATACGAACACCCTTCCGGAAAATCAGCGACTGTGACAAGAGGCAGTAGAGTAGAGAAGCTCACCGAGCACCAGAGGGATTATGCCGAACGGTGGACCTCAAATGTCGCCTGTAATCACTCGGCCGGCTAAACTCGCGATCACAATCCTTGCAGTAGCGATCGGACTAGGAATAATGGGGTGAGGTCGATGAAGCCGGAGGAACGCGCTCAAAATCACCTGGGGGGTATTAAAACGAATTTTTGTTGCATTTTGAGTGGCGGAGTTGAGGACTTGTACCGATTTGGAAATGCGCTCCATTACAAACACAATAAGGGCGGGGTACAACGGAATGGATCACGAAAAATGGAGGGGAGGAGGGGACAGAGATCGGAGAGCTTCTGGAAGAACCAGGAAGATGTTGGATAAGGATCCACTGCGCCACAGGCGCCCAGATTTATACACCCATCCCAGTATAGGCGGATTGGTCTTGACCTAGTTTTTCGTTGCTCCTTTTGGAAGGTCATGGGAAAATCGCCTTTCATGGCAATTTGATGGATTGGTTCAGACCTGTTTTCTCAAAAATTACCAGGAATAGCAATTGTGGCAGCGGACCCACACACTTTGCACTACAAAGATGATCCGATCATCTTCAATTTGAAATTGAGAAACGAGAATTACCTTTTTGAGACGAGACCTGCTAGACCGACCAATGACTCTGATTCTGGCAAGTGCTCTGTAGATCCACACAATCACCAAGTCACAGCCGTTGAGATAGGTTTGTACCTTTCCAAGACATGGGCATGTCAGCAACTTGGAGAGTAATCCGAGACGCGGAGGTCTTCCGCGACATCAAAAAGCACCAATTTGGACGCAAGTCAACAATATACATTGATGTCGACATAGGGCAGAGACTTGATTTGCGTGTCTATGGTGAAGTTTACCAACAATTTCGGGTATTTGAGGATTCACACTGACGCTTTGGGATTTGGCACTTGTAGATCTGTGAGACACGAGTGTCGAGTTTGTACGGCCTGATAATCATCAATACATCGTTACACGACCAGTAAGGGCGAAGACTTGCCCTCAAGAGCCTGCTGCACTTCCAGTTATCCTCCCACCCGTGATACAGCATGTCTTCCTTCAGTTGGCTCGACTCACTGGCAGCACTGTCCAAATCTTGCGCATGCAACGTGAACCAGAACACGTCAGCAAGTTATGGCGTTTGAGACGCAGAGCGGAGAGGGCGCGACTGATGGTAAATGATTCATCAGCATTCCATCAGGTAAAATGGCATGGGGAGAAGTCTCGTTAATAACCTGCGAGAGGCTCCATGGACACCAATTTTCTTGACAAATCGAGGACAGTAATGCAGAAAACACTCGATTCCTCGCGGAAGTTAGCAAGGGCTGCACCTCATCGCGCTTGGCCGGGCAGCCGTTTTATTTCATGTCTGATGCCTAGTTGGATGTCGCGAGTCCAACGATATCCAAGTGGGATCAACTTTGAGCAGTTGATTTCTCTTCAGAACAACCCTTTAAACGGAAAGAACGAGACATACGCACCATTCGTTCTTAATAAGTTTTGAATCCATTCTCCAGTCTTTGTCGACTTGTCCGACCTCAGCAAGGACAAAAATGAAGGTAGAGCCTCAGTCAAAGTGGCTGGAATCTAAGGGTATTGTTATGAATGCATCGTTACGATCAACGGCAACTCACCTCGGCCAGTTCCAGTGGTGGAATGTAAACTGAAGAGGTGCATGAAAGAGTATCGTAGTGATATAAACGGAGCCGTGGGTCTCAAGAATACGTACAGACAAGAAAATAACGACGGGGAAAGTGAAACATGGTATAAAAATAGACCTTGTCTGGGGAGGAAAATTCGAATGAGAATGCCCTGTGAGAGAACGCTATCCGACGAGCCCAACTTGAAACATCTTTGTTTGTAACAATGCTGCCAACAATGCAACGATGTTTATCAGGAGCAGATGGGGGAAGGGGAAGCGATCTCGGTAGCAAGGGCGCTTGAGTACCTGTGAAAGATGCATGTCTGAGCATGCAAAAATCGATAGAGGAGTGTATAATATAGTGATGTATAACTGTAACTTACTTGATTTTCATATTGACGCGCATAGACCGATCATCTTGAAACAATGAACACGTTACAATGCTCACTGAACTAGTATAGTATAATGTGTAATGAGGATCATTTTCCGCAGCAAGCCAATTGCCTTTTCCGTGAAAATCGCAGGAAATGGGAAATGTCATATGCACGTGGGATTGTACATAGGCGTTGGTCTCGACCCAATCACGGTTGATTTTCCGACCATGCTATCTATGAAACACGGCGCTATGAGATACAATGGTTATGGTAAAAACACGACTGGCTCAGCCAGTGGGGGTTTCTTCACTGCATTCATTGCTGGCATGGAAATCGATCGCGTTTTCCGGGATAAACTCGCCGATGCTCTAACCCTTTTCGCTTCCATATTTTGCGGTATTTACGAAACTCAACACTCAACAACCTTTCGTCGTATCTTTGATAACGCTGGTGCTCCTCGAATGGCCGAGGAGTAGAAAACAAGTCAATCCTCTTGAGAAGATTCCATTTCTTAACATTAGAGATGTTTAGTATGCACATATAGGTACGAAAAATTGGTTGGTTTTTGTGGTTCATCTCAACGTAGGTGGCAGCTTCTTCCGATCATCATCTTCAAAATCTATCTATGGCATTTTTTGGAATGCCGCCATTCTTGTGACGACGTTTCTAAAGGGAGATGGGTAAATAGGTATGCTCCTCCCCAGAGAAAATACTGAAATTGATGGTGGGCACAAAACAGTGTACCAACTAGTACCATGGCATGCATTACTCGCCAAATCTTATGCAGTCAACACTACGCAGTCTATAGGAACCTTTTGGCGATTCGGCAATCTATTTACATGGTCTTTGTATTGTCCCTGAGAAAGAAGACGACTGCTTTATTTCCAATAATGAGTTGGTTTCTAGTCGCCGAAATGGGGGTTCAATCGCTGAACTATGAGGACTATCGACACATTTGTGACCACTATGGAGGTACTGAAGGAGGATTAAACATCAAGAACGGTTTCATCACACTCACTTTAAAGGTCTAGATAGTCTTTACCAGTACCCCAAGCTCCTCCTGCAGCCGCAGCCGCAGCCGTAGTACCAGCGGTAGTACTTCCACCATACGCGTCGACATCCAAATGACTCGTCGACATCGACGTCGTGGTGGGGGTTGCGGTTATCATTGTCCCAGAAACGACACTAGCCCCAAGAGTACCTTCCACATCCTTATACGAAAACTCTCTTTTGAATTTCGATTCCAGAGAAACAAGCGTTCTAATCAATTTGTCACCAGCTTCAGAAACAAGTGCTTGTGGTGTTATCGAACCATCTGTCTGTATTTTGATCAAAAAGTAAGGATGAAGAGGGTGTGGCACTTGATAACCCGCAAACAGGATTTGAGGCATAGCGAGAAGTTGACTAGTGTAGTAGATGAGGTGTTTTTTTTTTCGTTTTCTTAAGAATCTTCTGAATGATGAAAGCAAGTTCGGGTAGACGTACGCGCGAAGCATGTTACCAAGTGTATGATCTTGTTTAAGAACTTTAATCGTAGCAGCGTTTGGAATTTTAGTGTCTTCAATCACTTCTACACTAGAATACAAACCGATAAATCAACTCTCAGATTGATTTTTTTCAACCACGCACGCCTTTTCGCCATCCTCAAGCACGTAAAGGTCATATCGATTAAGCGCATTCATGGCATTCATGATGACAACAAGAATTAACTAGGGAAAGATTTAGTTAGCTTTCGGGCATAATGTGAAGGGAGAGAAGGTGATCATAAAGCCATGCATAATGAATGTATCGTCACTGCACACTCGGGGGATTGACAGATTTTCAAGGTTTCTAATCATTTCAAGCGAGGAGGGAGGGAGGGAGGAGACACTTACAGTAAAGTAGAGGTTGTGATTCAAGCTACGTGTGAACCGAGGTTTATTTGGACAAGTTGTATTTGGGCCTATTTGTGCATCACCGTCGAATGTAGGGAGCTCAATCTGCTGCTTGTCTGAAATTGATCAGTCTTATTCAAGGTGAGTCTGTGGTGTGTGCTCATTTATGCCATCTGCTGGGATGTGGAGACAGAGAGGATTGCTGTGAATGAGAATATGAGTGGTTATGGTGGAGATGGAAGGCGGATGGGCGAAAGGAGGACTGGATGATCAGACGTTTGCTAATACTTGGTTTGTAGAAAAGAATGCCGACACGATTCTCGAATACTCGAAAACATCGCGGGCATGTGTCTGCTGGATATGGTCGTGTAGGCAAGCACCGCAAGCATCCGGGAGGACGTGGTCTTGCTGGTGGTGCACACCACCACCGGTACGTGGATGTGTGCTCTTCTTGGATTTTGAAAGAATTTCATGATGGTTTTTTTTAGGATCAACTTTGACAAGTACCACCCTGGTTACTTTGGTAAGGTTGGTATGCGGCATTTCCATCTTACACGGAACCAGTATTGGCGGCCGACGATCAATGTTGATAAACTGTGGAGTCTGGTACCTGAGGAGGAGAAAAAAGGACTGAAGGAAGACTCGGAGATTGTGCCAGTGATTGACACGCTGCGACATGGGTATGGAAAGGTGTTGGGCAATGGCAAGTAAGTGAGATTGGCTATGGGGAGTGAATAGAATGCTGACACCAAGGTACAGACTGCCCAAGCTCCCATGTATTGTCAAGGCACGATTTGTATCTGAAAAGGCCGAGTAGGTGTTATGTGTGCATTGCATGTGTATGTATGGCTGACATAGCTGCTAGACGAAAAATCAAAGAGGCAGGGGGAGTAGTCGAGCTGATTGCATAGTAGACTTTACATAATCGATATGTGTATCAGAAGGCGTGGTTGATTATTGACTCTCAGTTGATTATTGATGACTCCCATGGCACGCTCTCATCCCACTAAAGCATCTGAGCCCTTGTTCGGTCCCAACATTGGTCCGTGCTCTCTAGGCCCTGAATGGACTCGTACCGCCGGGGCCAAGCCATTAGTGACCGATGAGCTGACCCGTGAGGTGCTGTATGGCTGGGTCGAGAAAAGCAGAGCCACAGCGACGGCGACAACGATGACAACGACAACGACAACGACAACGACGCTGCATGCACTGGTCAACCTCAAGCGTCCCTCTCTACGGCTGTCTCCTCTCGCCACTGCTCAGGACCACGCACTCGAGTTTGAGTACGACTGTGATGCTCCAAAGTGTGCCGTCCATGTCCATGTCGTCCTGCCCAACGCCCATCCAGATCTCCTCTTCCAGTCTGTTCTCCCAGGGGGCTTCAATAAACGCCTGTCTCTTGACGACGGCCCCATCCTCGAGCTCGATCGCTATCATCTCCCCCCTGCTGCCACCCCCAACCAACCTCCTGTCTCGCCCCGCCCCCATCGTTTCCATCTCACCCATCGCAGTCTCACAGGTCCTGCCCTCCCTGTTCTCGACGATGACTCAAAGCTCTCCAAGGACCATGATGACGGCGTCCGTCTCATGATCACCTTGGCTGCCCTGGACGACCAAGCCACAGAGCTCGCCTCTCCTAATCAGCAGACCACCTTTCTTCATGTCCTTCGTCTCGGCCCCACACCTGTGGAGCCTTCCGACAATAGACCTTGGGTCGTCAAGGTTGTCAAACGCGAGGCTACCGTCAGTCGTTTCTCCATTCCTTCTTCCCTTCAATAATAATTTATGCCTCTCTAATGACAGATCGGTCCTCATACCTTTCAGCTCCACGAGATTTACGGCCTCGCTTCTTCCGCTCAAATCCAACCACCATATCATACTTATCCGCCTCAAGCACCGGGCCCAGAACAAGACGATCCATCATCCGAATGTCTTCTCTGCCTTTCTTCCCCACGCCAGGTCGTCCTTATTCCCTGCCGTCATCTCGTCGCATGCAGAGAATGTGCGCTCAACATGGTCGAATTCGGTGCGGGCGGTCAAATTGTTCAGCCTCAACAACCTACTGTTCCACCCCCTGCTGTTGTCGTTGATAGTAATCCTGAGAGTAACCCAGAGGGAACGGATCTCACTTCTCCTCCACCACCTCTTCAAACCCCTAATACACCCACTACCCCGGCTACTACCAACATCAGGCGAAAACGTAAAGCAAAGGGCTGGTTCTGTCCCGTCTGTCGCCAACGTAAGTGTTCCCTTCTCCACTGCATTTTTCGATTCATCATCACACACTATATAGCCTATACCTCATTATTGCGTATTACTACTGCGCCACCGCCACCGCCATCGCCACCGCAACAACAAAAACAACAAGAACAACAGGTAGACAAAGAACAGGAACCCAACTCGATCGAGGAGATGCAACAGGCAGGTTCCAGTGGACACCACAGCACTCAGCAGCATGGCAATAACAATGAATCTAACGAGAGGTCTGGCAATGGGTTACTGGGTGGAACGTTCAACATCAGACCTGGTTTTTTGCGTGGGTTCACTTCCTCGTTGAGGAATACCAGTGTTGTCCCATCAACTGATGTCGAAAGTCGAGCTGGCTTGGGAAGAGTTGGTGCTTGATACGAGATCCAAATTCGCCTTGAATGTACTAGTAATTTTGGTCATTGTTGTTCCTGGAATCTCGAGTAGTGTGATTAAACGTCCTTCATACTATGTAAAACAAACTTTGTATCAATCTTCTGTAGGACATAATACAGGTCGCTCGTTATCACTAATCATTTGAAGATGGTGCTGCTGCTGAAACTCAGAATATCGTATCCACGAAACACCACAAGTACTCGCTCGACTTGTATTACCTTTCTCAGCTGATCCGTTGCCTTCCATGGTTTCTCCAGTGATGCTAGAAGCCCCCGATGATAAATGTTTACTTGACTTCATCGAAAGTGTATCTAGCGTCGGCGCACTCTTGCTACGGTTATGACCTCGTGAAGCGTCTAGTCTAAAAACAACAGATGAAAAAAATGGGTGATTTTGTGGTAACAGATTGAGATGAGCTAATCCTTGCAAGTTGGTATTGGAGTTGGTGTCAAACTTGGGTGAAGGATCGTTCATGATCGTTGCGTTGGACTCCAAGACGATCGGATTAGGATGTCGATAAAAACCTGGATCATCGACGTCCGTATAATATATGGATTCTATCGTTGCCGGACTATCCGCTGTGGGTGGACGGGGAGGACGAACAGGAGGAGTAATTGGTCTTCCAACACGGTCCATTGTGGCAACGTAAATTGTCGAAGGCAGAGTAAGAATAGGAAATCCATCGTATGGAAAGGGGGTGGTCATTTTCGGATATGTCGTCGCCGTCGTCGTCGCCGTCGTATCAAAGGAATCATCACAATAGCTGTAATCAGATGCCGTCGTCATTGAAAATTTACTCTTGAGTCCGTCTGAAAAGCAATATGGATAAGGCGAAAGCACTGGCGACCCCATTTTCTCCTTGATATTATTGGGAGAAGCAGAGCTAGGCGTAATTTGCATCCATTGAGGTAAAGGTCGCTTGGAAGGTGAAAGGCGAGACTTGGTTTTACGTGTCATCGAACAAGCTTTCCATATACGCGGATCCATAACGAAGAAGCAACATATAACAAGAAAAACGAGTATACCGAAAGCACCTCCAACAACAGCGAGATGACGCATAATAGGCGTCACATGACTTTGAGATGGAGAGGCTCGCATCGATGCGATTGTTGAAGGAACTGGAGTCGTCGACTGGACGTACTCTGGCGGTACCACAATGCCAGGTCCAGAATATGGAGGTGTAATTCTCGGAAATGAACCACCCGTTGACGAGGACGCCATTGAACCAGAAACCACCGTCGAAGGCGAGTTCGAAACAACAGTCTGCATGTGAAGAGCCATTATGACCTGAGATATCGGTGGGAGACCATCTCGTCGATCAAGTCGCCTTGCGATAACCATTGGTGTGCTCTCTCGTGAATCCCAGGGTAATGTTGGTGAAGCTAACACAGTAACGGCAACAGAAAGTAGAATGATAATTTCCTGGCGCATGAAGATAGATTATTATGTGTGATAAAAAGATCGTGATGCCTTGGCGGCGTGAATACGAAGTTAGCTGGGTAGAAATGAATGGGAAGAACAGAGAGTGCCCAGGAAAAGTGGCTAACAAAAGTTAAAAATAAGATCATTGTAAGCTATGGACCTCAGATATAAATACAGACAAATACCCAGGTTCAGCAACCAGAAACGAATAACCACAGACAAACCACAGACAAACACCTTTCCGCTTGATGTCAATTGACCCGTACCATGCAGTACAGCAAGAAATCGAGACATCATTACAAAATGCGGGTCAGCTCTTTGCTTCATATCGAAGAATACGGAATATGGCGAGGGACGACAGTGAAGAGCTGACATATGCCAGGAATGAAGTATGTTATCTGTCTCCAAAGCAATCCTAGCAATCCTGTGCTTGAACGGGCAATCCTGTAGCTTGAAACCACACTTACGAATTTACAATCTGATCTGGTGGATTTAGAGGAGAGTGTGAAGTATATGATCACTTGTAGTTATCCGTTGCCACTCACTCATTGTCAGCATAGAACTGTCGAGTCAACGGATGCTCGCATGTTTGGACTGGACGATGCAGAAGTTGCGAAACGACGGAAATATGTAGTGTACGTGTGGAAGACAATCGAAGTGCGCTCATAATATTACTTTTGCTTTTTACCTATCGCGTACTGATGAGTCGTAATTGCAAGTCCAGGACATGAGGACTGAACTTTCTTCATCAGCTCACCGACCTCCGTCAGCCTCAGAATCATCAACACTTGCATATCCAGTGTCGCCCTATGGTGAAGTATCTGAAGATGGTCAAGCTGCCTGGGCTAGAGAAGAGCAACAAATAATGATGCGCCAACAAGACGAGACTATGGACTCAATTTCTGGTACGCTGGATGTTTTGGCTCAGCAAGCGAGCCTGATGGGACAAGAGATTGAAGAGCATAATGAGTATGTTCTCCTACTTTATCCTCCTAGTAATGACTGATAAGTACTAGACTCTTGGAAGACTTGGAGCGGAATGTGGATCGTACCGATAATAAGCTACAAGGCGCAATGCAACGCATGCGCAAATTCCTTCGAGACTCCGAAGAAAAAGGTAGTGGATACTGTATCGTTTTTCTCATTATAGTTTTGTTGGCCCTCTTGCTAGCAGTTATTCTATTGTGATATAACTCTTTCGTCCTCTGTGATTGAAGTGCATGTTTCCCAGTAGAGTATTATTTGTTTTCTATTCACAAATTCATTGGATGATATCTCTGGTTCTGGTCTATCCATTTGAACTACATTCCGATAATCCTTGTCCGTGATCTGTCGAAGGGTTATTTGTCAGCTAGTGTGTCTCCGATTACAACATACAATAAGGTGATGCGTTTCCCTCTTTTTTCTTTATATCCCTATTCGCTCCATACATGGCTACAAGAGCACCACTAACAGCGGCAACGCAGCCAATTGCCTACAGAACAACATCAAATTGTATTCTTTTGTTAATACAAATAAATTGCTAACCATTGTCGTTCCTCGTGATCCAAAGTTTCGGATAGGATTTGACATTAATAAATCGACTTCGATTGAAGATTTGTGAGTGAGTGAGAAGAAGAGTGAATGTGCATGAGAATTCTGGGAACAGAATTCTTCACCCAGCCCAGACTGAAATGACGTCATGCCATTCCTGACTGGCCTCTTTCAACAGTTGGATTCATGAACGTATCAAGCTAATAGCTTTTCTCAGTCGAATTAATACGCCTGTGATCACGGTATTATACTAGTATTTTTAACAATATACTTGTATTTGACAGACATGTCAATGGTATTATTCAAAGCACATTGCTACACTGTCCCAGTCGGAAATTTCGAGGGACAGATTTAAATGAGCTTCGTTTCATAGTACTAGCGGGCTAGTCCTTGATTCTTGAGATATCTCGCTCCCGTCCGCACAACACAATGCATACAATGCAAAGGTAACATTGACGTAGTTACGAGCTATAGTAAATGTGCGGTAGACAAACTGTGTGCTCGTCAGGCCAAAATTCACGTAGAGCAAGCACGTGCTACCGGTTACAGAGTTTCAAACTCTTTAAATACAGTAATAGGAGGTTGACAATACCAATATGACTAAGATACCACGATGACCAGTGTGTCTTAGTCCAAGTGTACCTGGACAATAAGACCGTTGTTCATAATTTTGAAAAAATCTCATCAATACTGAAAAATCTCGTCAAACCATCTGATAGGTGCTGTTTTGGTTGACCGAAATGGACTGTCAGTTCCTATACTAATAATGGATAGGTCTGACAGATAATCGTGTTAAAACATTTAACAGTGAGTGCTAGGCGTAGGCATGGAATATTAATATCAAAAGGAGGAGCACCCTCACAAATTTTGGACCCACTTATCTTGCAAAGCATTCTACTTACTAAGTGTTCACCTGTGATCAGTAAGTATGGTAGTCAATGTAAATTTTACACACATAGGTTGATTTATACCATCATCTTGTCCTCTATTGTCACTCATGCTCTATAGCTCTCCACTACAGAACTTACTATTGGTAAGTGGTTGTCAGTTGTCCACACTGCTGTTATGATTGATACCTTGAAGATGTAGCATGGAGATGGGCTCAGGGTATGATGACATGATCAGCTGTGCCGAAGTAGTCTCAGTCAGTACCACATGTAGTAGGTGCTTTAGCCTTGCTGTTTCCTTACTGCCTCCTCATGTATTCTGACTCATGAACTTCATGGACTACACATTGTTTCCTCATGGACAGTACATATATATAGCGTAGATACTATCCTATATCCTTTTGCTTTACCATCTATTCAATTCCCTTAACTCTTTCTCAACCTTTGCCTAAGTGCAACCTGAGCTTTAGCTTAAGGTTGTAACAACTGCACCATGTTGCTGTGCATTCTGTTCTTTCCAACAGGTTATGGGCTCCAGTTGCCTTGATCTCTAGTTAGTGCTTTTTTAGGCTGCTTTCTATTAATGAGAAGAGCTTGACTGACTTTACTAGTGAACTGACATGTTAGAGTTGAAGATGACTGACTTATTTTATTTTCATTTTATTTATTTTCTGACTTAG
>Ga0157357_1000622_pt1 | contig 14918 bp, 13 predicted proteins | sample AttcapACBM1_FD_111485 | JGI IMG/M metagenome (GOLD analysis project Ga0157357, IMG submission 111485) | Fungus gardens microbial communities from leaf cutter ant in Botucatu, State of Sao Paulo, Brazil - Atta capiguara ACBM1 | ecosystem: Host-associated > Fungi > Mycelium > Unclassified ... | reverse complement strand
TTGACTGGCACGTGATCATGACGCGCTCAGGTTCGTGAAAAAATGCGTTAATCAACAAACCGTAAACTCAACACAGCCACTCGTCTGTGTAGTATGTCATGTGATTAGAGAATGATTGACGCGACGCGTTGAAAAGATTTAAATAGGAAAGCCCCCTTGGCCTCCGCGTTCGTACTGTTCTGATTTAAGCTTGTCCCCATCATCCCTTCACTCGTATTCCTCTTCACTATTAGCCATGTCTGATAGCGCTTCTGTTATTGCTTCGCCTGCTCCTGAAATCAAGGAGACTACACCTGATGTTGAGGTTGGGCCCGCTGTTGAGGCCGCCTCTATTGGTGAAACTACCCCGGCTCCAACCCCTGTTGGAAAAACACAGGAAGCCAAGAAGAAGAGGAAGACTACAGCAACCAAGAAGACTACAGCAGCCAAGAAGGCTACAACAGCCAAGAGGGCTACAACAACCAAGGTTGCGATCAGGAAGCCCTCAACAACAACTAGGAAGACTACCACAACTAGGAAGACCACAGCAACCAAGGCTGCTGTTCCAAAGGCCAAGACAAGTGCGGCAAAAATTGCCAAGGCATCTAGTTCCTTAGGGCGCCCACCGTGGAAAATGATTATCCAAGTGGGTATGATTGTTGCTGGTAGTAATATGATGCTGATTTTATTAGGAGTGTATAGCTGATCACAAGGGCGAGGCACGTCAGGGCGTCTCAAGGAGCACGATCAAAAAGGTATGGGTGAATGATTTGAGGTCAAAGTGATTGTGGCTGACATGAGAAACTGTGTAGTATGCGATGGAGAAGTACAAGGTTGAAGTTGGTGGGAACAACCAGTTCCAGCTCAACCGGGCTATTGCAACGGGCGCTGAGGAGGGCACGTTTGTGCTTCCCAAGGGACTTTCTGGTAAAGTCAAGTTAGCTCCCAAGATCAAGACACCTGGGGCTTCGAAAGAGGTAGGAGGGATCTGATGTGCCAGGGAGAGAGTTGACGTTGACGTCGCCAGAATTCCAAGCCACCTTCGAAATCAGCTACTAGCAAGGCGCCGGCCAAGAAGGCAGCTGTTGGGACCAAGGCAAGTGCGCCCAAGAAGACGCTGGCAGGGAAAGGCAAGGCAGCTGTGCCGACAAAGAAAGCAACCACGAAGCGTGGTTCTGCGAAAAAGGTGTGTACAAGTATGTGTGACGATGACCTCTGTGACTAGATTATATTGTGTGCAGGCGCTGACGGGCTCGGCGGCGAGGGCGGCAGCAACAAAGAAGACACCGGCGAAGAAGGCACCGGCAACTCGGAAGAAGGCCGGAGAGACGACAGGGAAGAAGCCGGGCGTCAGGTCAGGTAGAAAATAAATAGGAGCAAACGTGTGTATTATTTATTGGTGTTTATATGATCTCGATATGTGTGTGTGTGGCAATGGGCCATGTGTGTTTTGTTTTGTGTTGTATTCCACATGAGTTCTGCTGCTGCCGTCCATCCGTATGGCACTCGCCGTAGCCACAACCTCCCCAATCCCTGTCGCGGCTCTCTCCCTGTCCACGACGACGACGGCGACCAGTTGCTCCCTGTCTTTCCCCCACAGCATGTCGTCCTCCACGACGACGACGCCACCAGCAAAGTCTTTCTGGCCATTGGCCGTGCCTTTCTCTCTGTTGTGCGTCTCCTCTCTTTCTCTCTCTCTCTGTCGCCTTCCCACCGACTCACCCGTTCCAGGATAACCGCGCCATGACCATCAAGGACCTTGCTGAACGTGTCCTCAGCTGTGGCCTCGTCGCCCAAAAGTGCGTCTAGTCATGTGGATTCGAACCCCGGGCTCATTTTTCGGTCTAGTCTCTCGGCTGCCAGTCAGGCTATCACAACCTATATTCGTTCCCACCTCCACCGCTGCGAGTCCCAGCAGGACATTCCCCTTCTCTTGCGCCATGTCCTCTCCGGAACCGATGTCGATGACCATCTCCTTCCTGCTCTCTACTCCACCTCAGGCGGCGCCCAGTCCTCTGTCCATCCCCACAACAACCGCGTCACAAACTTTAGGCGCGGAACCATGGTCTGGTACCTCAGTCGCGCCACCGGTGCTCCCTGCCCCTTTGCAAGAGCTGGAATCCGACTTTGTGACTATGGAGAAAACAGCAGCACCCCCCAGTCAGCCAGTCGCAGCAACAAGAAGCTTAATCCACCTGACCATCATGAGTCTTGTGGCCAGAAGAGGAAGCGCTCCCTTCGTAGTGCCTACGCTGCCACTCCGGACTCCCCTCCAGTATCAGACCACGGCAGTCCTCCCCCCAAAGTCAAGCTTACCTTGCGTCTCAAACCACTCACAAACCTCACGATTTCCCCTGATCCCGAGTCCGACGCTTCCATGTCAACCGATAATTCTGACTCCCAACAACCCGATCTATCACGCTCCATCTCACCACTCTATTTCCGTTCCCCGTCCCTAACCCACAGCGTATCCTCGCCTCCCCCAGAGTCCGATGACGACGAGGAAGAAGAAGATGATGATGATGAAGGAGATGATGATGATGATGATGATGATGGAGAGGAGGACGAGGGAGAAGAAGAGTCAGACCTGGAAGAAGAAGAGTCAGACCTAGAAGAGGTTTTCTTCACACACTCGACCCACAATTTCTACAGTTTTTCAGAAGACCAAGGCCAAGATTGGGATGGCGAGGGTCCAGTCGACAGTGAGGCCGATGGTAACACCTTATGGGAGAGCCCTGGTCCTCGGTCCCCCTCCGCCTCATTCCCCGAGACTAAAGTCAAGGAGGAGCCAAAAGACGTACAAGGCATGTTAGATGCCTGGGATCATTTTGATTCAAGTGTCGCCGATGCCAAGGTCGTCCAAGTCATTGCACAGGCTGCTGCCGTCCTCAATCCAAATACAATTCCTGGCTCCACAGCAGCTACATCACCAGTCAAGATTGAATCTTTGGATCCCTGGGACTGGGAACCCCCCGGGGTGCCCCACCACCAGCAGGAGTGGACACTAGGAATGGCAGAGGAGACTATCCAAATTAAACAAGAGGAGTTGGATCTCGGCTTTGACTCGTTGTTTTCTGGCCTTGGCAAATGGCAAGACCAAGACTCCCAGTATCGAGATACCGTCACGCAACGAGCTAAAACGGCACCTCTGTCCCATGCATTAACCCTTTTCCCCGACTCTTCATCGTCATCCTCTGCCACTTCATCCCCTCTATCACCACGCGTCGCCACGCCCATGGAACCAATATCTACCACTTCGTCCTCATTTCCCCTCCCACCTGGATTGATTCAACTTATCCAAGTCCTTTCGGTTCAATCCCCAACAACACCAACCGTCAATGGTTTCTCTCAGCCTCATGATCCTCCTGTCCAATCCCTAATCCCTCCTCCTCCCGTCTCCATTCCGCCCTCTTCCCTTGTTTTAGTGTCGACATCTTCGACCTTCCCAGTCCAACAGCCCTGCGTCTCACCTCAAACTATTAAGTCTTTTTCAATTGCTTGCAAAGATGACGCAGAAGGTATAGTGGTTCATGCATGCCAGCCTTGTAATCCTCCTATAAGTGCTACTCAAATCGAAGGTAAATCGTGATAGCATTGCCGAAAAAGATGGTCGTTGACGTTGAAATTTCAGAAATTTCGGTGTATCAGATGGTACTCGGCCCTTACCTTCTATTACGAAGAATTGACACCGACTTTGTGAATCTGACACCGATTGTCGAGTGGTGCGGGAAGGGGAAGGGCTATCCTGTGATGAGCACTGTACCAAATGCTGTTGTAATTGGCAAGGGTCAGGCAAGTGAAAAGGTGGTAGGTGTTTGGGTGCCCTTGCAAGTTGCGCAGGGATATGTCAGGGACCTTGATACTTATCCAGTTGAAACTGAAACGATGGAGGGTTTGCATGTGTTCCTGCACGATGAACTTGTAGAATGGTTTCCCAGTACCCTCAAGGACTTTTATAGGACCAACTCAAGTGGAAGGATGCTGAAACAGTTCGGGAGGTGGTTCGAGTCAATGCTGGTCTTCGCTCAGGCGACAGCTACGGCATCAACAGACGTGGCCGCTGCGAGCTGTATTGCTAATGGACCGTTGAATCCGCAAGAGGTCATACAGGCAGACATGAGACAGAATTGGATGCAGAAAGAGACGGTTGTCCCCATGATTGATCCATTTCCACTCGGAGATGTATTGACGTTCAGAGAGAAGGAGAAACTTGCTGCTGGATCGCAATCATTTCTTCATCGAAGACAAGATTTGTTTTCGTTGCAACTGCATAGACAGACGGGGAGTGAGTCGAAGCAGGCGGATCGTTTAGACTGCGAGTCTCCGTTGAGTGCGAAGGAACAAGAAATGTTTCATGAGTTATGTGTGATCCCTGGAGAGGAGGAAGAAAGAATGAAGGTGGAAGAGGTGGTGGACAACGTTGAGATGGTTGTTGAGAAAAAAGAAGAGGAGGATATACCCAAGATTGTTGTTAGTAGTGGGGATGGGGGTGTGGTGAATATGCTTGCTGCAGAGAATGATGATGCTAAACCAGCATTGTCCTCCCCGGAGCTATTTAAGGCATCAGTCCAACAAGTGCCTTCATTATCGCTCTCGTTGTCGGAAGCAGACGTGGATGGCGGTGCCGCATCAAAAACGAAACCTATTGCTGTGAGAACACGGTCGATGAGAACTGCTGCCACGTCCAAGGTCAATGAAAAGCAAGAACAGGAGAAGCCTCAGATGCTCAGACGCTCGAAACGGGTTGCAGCAGTGCAAATACAACAAGAGAAGAAGAAGGCGAGGACAAGGAAGAAAACTGGGTTGAGAAATGCGCTGTCGTAAAACGATTTGATGATGCAACCCGATCCCGCCCGCCTGGATCGGTTGGGCGGGAGATTGCCTCCTCTGGATGATTAGCTGGCTTCTCTACTTCCAGCGACCCCTGTGTTTAAGCTTCTTACTTCCCCTCTGGACGAGTTGATCGCTCTCACTACCTTTGCTTTCTCTCTCTCTCTCTCTTTTTCTGCTTGTCTTGGGATTTTCTTTTCTTTGGACTATGGTACTTTGTTCGACGTCATGACTTTTTAGCTTGTGACTGGCACGTTTGAGTTTTATTGCTTGCTTTTTTCTTTCTGTCTTGGACCTTCTTTCCGTCGTCTTTGAATTGTAAATTTTAACAAATATTCCTCGCACATGCTGACATCCTCTCTCTCCTTCTCCCTTTGCTTTCCATTCGCTCGTCTGGGATGTGTGTGGGATTGGTGCAGTGTGCTAGCTTCTGTTACCTTGCCTTGGTCTACATATAAAGTAATGAATAGTTATTTACAATGATAGTAACTGGTAGTTGTATGAAACATTATATGAATAAGTTTAAACACTCTGTCCTTACTGATCGGCCGTCAAAATGCGTGTCCTTTGATGGTTTTTCCACTCCACGAATAACCTCGGGTGGTATATGGTAATTGTGATTAGTAAGAAGGTCGATGAGAATAGAAGACCACCTGGATGATATGTACTCTTCTTCATTTTTGTTATAGGCGGAGAAGAAGACGATCATGAGCATGTGTGTGAGAATGAGGGTCTTCTACCATACCGGAAATGGAAACACTCTTTTCTTTTGTTTTTCCCCCAGGTGTTAATTGTTATTACGACGATGAGATTTCTCGTTATTATTAATGATAGATACCTTGTTTTTGTGAGCAACGCCGAATTCGGATGCTATTTTTAGATATATAGTAGCTGATGAGAGTGGATGTGGTGAATGAATGAAGGATTAGACCAACTTCCTTGATCTTGATTTTGACCAGAGCTGGTTGGAGAACGAAGTGTAGATGTAGACCTCGTGTGTGTGTAACGTGCAATATCCTGGCCATGGCCCATGGCCCATGCAATGCATACTTTTTAAGGGAAGATCCAGATATGGACATTTATAGTAATTAAGCTTATTTTCTCCCTTGGACTTAATGTTATGATAAAATGAATTTGACTTTCTTATGATGACTCATGATGCTTCTTGACCACTCAGGCTTGCTGTGAAGCCATTGTTGGGCGTCAAAATAATCCAAGCGAGAAGGATAGTGGTGGTGTGGGCACTAATGCGGAGAGCAAAAGAAGAAAAGCAAGTTGATGGTGATCAATGATTGATATATCGATCTTTCACGTTAGAACTTCGTCCGTAGGCCAAGGCTGTCAGGCAGCTTACCAGGATATTGCTTAAAAAACCACGGGTCGTCGCGGTAAGTATAGACCATCCAAGGCGGGGGGGATCATGTGCAGGGAAATTTTCCGTGGTCATGTCGAATATCTTTTGAGAAGCGGAGAAATGCAAGTCGGTATGGAGCGACAAGGCACCCTGGATTTTTGAAAAAGGCAAGTTTCTCAGCATTCTGGAAAAAATGACATGGGAGGGGTAAGCGTGGGAAAGAGGGTGAGGAGAGCGAGGCTGGCGGTTGGGGTGTTGATATCCTCAACCTCCCTTTCTCTATTACTTAGTCCTATCCGGCTACTCTACCATACTACCGCTGGGGGCTTGTGCTCTCTTCATAGCCCTAGTAGAATTGCTCTAAATCTCCTGCTGAAGACCTAAAATTGCCTTCTGTCATCAGGTCTCCTCGAGCGAGCGATTTCCTCTAATTGCTAATCCCCCTTGACTTTTCATATTTTGTATAGCCAGCATCCATCCGGCATTCTCGTAATCCTTAATCCTTCTCTTTTTGATCTCTATAATGTCTTTATCGGCCTCTGACAACGGCTCCTATTCGAGGATTAACCCAAGCGGCAGCGGAAAGACACCGCCCCCTGCGCCTTCAGCCTTCGCTGCCAAGGGGTACGAAATTTCTCTCCTCCTTTTCTTATCCAATTGTGTAATCGGCCCCCCCTAGTCTGAACCAGATGCAGGCAAGAGGAGAATTAGGAGGTGGTATGTATCGACCTCCTGCCTTACGTGGTCTCTCGTCGGGACATTCACCTTCCAATGACTCACCTTCCATTGCAACTTTGGAAGATGACTCTAGTCTATCTCCTACCAATCATCCTCCTGGATTCAGGCGAGCTAGGGCAGGAACCCTACCTTCTAACGTTCAGCTCGCAGCCCAACAGCGTTTCACAGAGTCGCCCAGTGCGCTCCCTAGTACACTCCATCCACAGCAGGATGCTCTTCATGATCAGACACAGCGTATCCATACTGGTAATTCTGCCTCTCATTTGGCTTCTGGTCGTCCTCTGCTTCGACACACTGCTTCTGTGGCTACCGAGCGCACCAATCGCCTTCGTGCGGGCTCTCTTACACTCCCACCCGCCGGGTTGACCAATCCATTTGGTTCATCTCTCTTCCCGTCATGGATGCCTTCCAGTAATAACAGTGCGAGCGGAATTTCTGTTCTTGAAGAACGATCTGTTACCTCTCCTGACTCCGATACCGATGCGTTCGATGTCCATACGCTTAATTATCTTGGTTTGGATGATCATCGACCACCCGCAGCCACTTTGCGTAATCAGGCCAAAACAGCGCTTACTATGAACATGACCAATCCAAGCCGTATGCGTGCGAGCACCGTGTCTGTTTATGGCCGCAGACCTCAGGCTACCTCGATCATAGCCAGCCCAGCTGACGAAGTTGAAGAAGATTATTTTACTGGAGATTACGACGATCACAGTTACGGCCACCAGCCTCAGCATTTGGTACCCTCTTATGACGCTCAAATTCATGATAATGGATACACGTCCTCATACCTTGGCCAAGGATTGAGGGCTACAGAAAGCCTCTCCACAACTCGACCACGCGCAATTTCTGTGGGTACCCTGGATGACCCTGTGCGTTCAATCACTCGCAGAGCCACACTTACCACAGATACCCTTCCCTATCTTAACGAAATAAACCACCAAACCACTAATCTCAATTTAGTCTCCAATAACCTTGGAAACCCTCCGAGCATCCTAAAATCTGATAGCAAGCTGGCTGGGTCCAGGATATCATCTACTCCCTCCGTTCATTTCCCGAGTGAAGAAGTCCAAGGAGGAGGAGGAGGAGGAGGAAGGGGAACATCTGCTTATCTGCTTGCTCCCAACAACCAGACCAGCCAGAACAGGTCTGTCTCTCCCAAGTCGGAGGGCCAATCTTCCCAGACGCAGACTCCGACGCGTTCGCTCTGGATTGGGAATCTAGATAGCTCCGTCACAAGCGAGCAATTGATCCATGTCTTTGCCCCCTATGGTGCAATTGAAAGTTTGCGACTTCTTCCCGAAAAGGTGCGTCCCTGTCATTTTCCTCACTGTTGTCCAACGTTGAACCATTTTTTTTCTCAAGGAATGCGGTTTCGTCAACTTTGTTGATCAAGCCGATGCTATTCGTGCCAAGGACGATGTTTTGAATCGATTGGGAGGAAATATCAATATGCCCAATGGACAACTTGTTCGTATTGGTTTTGGTAAGGCCGATAGTGCCCCGGTCGCTCCAGCCAAGGGCACGCCCATTAGTCCTGGTCCCACTTCTCCCAATGCTGTGGGCAAGAATCCAGCCGGCAATGGCTCTCTCAACAACATAGACGCTCAATTGCAATCGACTCCTACTCGTGCTCTCTGGATTGGTTCCATCCCTTCGACTACCACCCCTGCCACCATCTTGAGCGTATTCAGTCCTTATGGTCCAATTGAGTCAGCTAGAGTTCTGACGCACAAGAACTGTGGTTTCAGTATGTGTCAGGTGTTTTGTTCAATTAATCATCTTTTAATTCTGTTTCTAGTCAACTATGAACGTCTAGACGATGCGGTTCGTGCTCGGAAGGCTCTAAATGGACGGGATGTTCTGGGAAGTGATGTTGGGGCCATCAGAATCGGGTTCGCAAAAGTTCCTGTCAAGAATGGTCAAGAAGGTACTGGTGGCCCGGAAGAAAGCTCAAGCATCGTGGTTCAAGGCGCTGGTGATCTGAGTGTCGGTGCCACGATTCACGCTCTTCGCAACGTTAAGGGTGCATCCACTATCCCCGCTGATCAACAAGTCCTCGGGGGAACTATTGAGAACTACCGGTCGAACCTTTTACTCAGTATGATTGGCTCTGGTAACCACAATGTTCCTGATGGATTGGCTAAGCCTCCTGGTCTCACTCTATCGGTCACCGAGCAACAGATGATAATGAGGGAACTGAGTGCTGGGAGCTCAGATGCGGATGCGGACATCCAAGCTTTGGCAGGTGAGCTACCTTTGTGTGGAGGCTACTTTGTGTGGAAACTTTGGACTACCTGTAATTAACCGATCTACAGAGTTCCGTCCTCCGACTATGTACTACACTACTATCCCTCTCGTCTCTGAAAGGTCCAACAACAGGCGCTGGGATGCTGCTAAGCTTCGTGAACTTAGGAAGCGCCTTGATTCTGGTCCGATGAGCACAGAAGAGATAGATCAAGTTGCCACAGATTTCACAGATAGTGAAATCGTGGACCTCGCGTCCGATTGGCTTGGCAACACAGTAAGTTTGGATGCCACATATCAGGTAGATTATGTACTGACCTGTTCATAGGTCGTGCAAAAGTTATTCGAAAAGTGCTCCTCCGTACCTCGCTTCGCGATGTTGGAGCGTCTTGCCCCGCATTTGGCCATGATTGGCATCCACAAAAATGGTACATGGGCTGCCCAAAAGATTATAGAATGCGTTTCTACTCCTGAAGAAATTACATTGATTGCCCAGAATCTGAGAGCTTATGTACCTCCTCTCTTATTAGACAGTTTTGGGAATTACGTCGTACAGTGAGCATTCTTCTGTGCATTGAAATCTAGATCTGGAATCTGACCTTTGGTGGTTTTCTCAGATGCTGCTTGCACTTTGGCCAGCCCGCCAACGAGTTCATCTTTGATGCCATTATCGATCGCATGTGGGAAATTGCTCAAGGACGATTTGGGGCTCGTAGTATGAGGGCTTGCTTGGAAAGTCCTCATATCACTCTCAGTCAACAGCGTAGGATTGCGACTGCTGTCGTTCTGAACTCGATTCCATTAGCAACCAACCCGAATGGAGCGCTCCTTCTTACTTGGCTTCTGGACACCTCTAACTTCCCGTCGCGTTACAATCTGTTGGCTCCTCGTTTTACTCCGCACCTCTCGCACCTGTGCACCCACAAATTAGCATCACTTACGGTCCTTCGCATTGTCAATCAGAAGAGTGAACCTAATGCCTCTCGTCAGATTGTTGAGGCACTGTTCAATTCTCCTGGAGATCACGTCCTCACCGATGTTCTGGGGGATCAGGTCAATGGTGTCACCGTTGTCCTCAAAGTATTGACCAGCACATTCATCGATCCTGTTGACAAGCCGAATTACATCGAAGCTACCAAACGTGTCTTGGTCGAGCTGAAGGTCATCGCTACACAAGCTTATCGTAAACTCATCGAGGAGGTTGGATTGCAGGCTCCCAACTACCAGCCCGCCTATTCTGGCCTCCCGCTGGGCGGCAAACCAAGGTCCAGCAATCAGGGTGGATTTATTGGTGTACCAGGACTTCCTGCTTACCCGTCTAACGATCAAGGTTTTGCCTCAATGATGGCAGCTTTACAGATGGGAGGCCAGAATCCCCAGGCGGGATCTGCACCCATGCCAATTGATGCTGGCCATGCCCAACCGCAAACCACTCAGGTTCGCCGACCCAACCTCACTCAACCTGTCCCCGTTCCTGCTCCATATAGTCCACCCATTGACGCTTTCAGTCCCTTCGGTACCAGAACACCTGATGGAAACAACCCGAGGCAACTGCCTCCTCGCTCTGTCCGTCTTCCCGGAAGTAGCACCGCTCCGCAGATACCAAATTATGGAACCCAATCCCCTGCAATGCAACCCACCAACGTCCTCAGCATTGGGCAACCTCAATATGGGGGAATGCCACCTCAGCAGATGCATCCCCATGTTTACCAACCTTACATGTATCAAACATACCAGCAGAACCCTGCCAATAACATGGGTGGATTTTAATCGACTCGAATGTCTTTAAAACGAACGTTCATGCCATCTATCTATCCTCACGCTATCTATTTCCATCTCTTCAAAATCGCACACTCCTTCCCTCGTTGGTCCAAGCTGTCAGTTATTGGCTGAGAAATTCCTCCATTGCTTTATACCCCCCCCTCTCCCCAACATGTTCTATTGCCTTTTCCTCTGTTTTTTCCCTTCAAAACAACCAAAAGGAGGCTTATGCATTGTGCAATGTTTGATTGGTGACAGAACACTTAGCTTTAGCGCTCGTATTTTGTTTGACGGATTAGTTCACCTTAGCTTTTCTTTACCTTCATATGCTTCATATTTTTGTACAACAAATATTCGACTGTAATATCGGCGGTCGTAAAAGATAGATTTACTATTGTTACTTAGTTTTTCACTCCCCAAAAGGCAAGGGCTGGGGTTTGGTCTGGGGTTCAGTTTGGCTGGATGAAGTGTCGCTTCTAATGACGCTCTACGTACTCTGTATGTACTCTGTATCTGTACCAGCATGTGTACGTCTACAACGAAGAAAAAAAAATATTTATCACTACAAAAGTTCTTTTCCAGGTGCTTAGCTGCGTACAAACTGGGGATTGGTCTCCCATTTCCTTTACATCGTGTCATGGGGAACTCGACATCAAAAGCAACCAGAAAACTCTCGAAACACGCAGAACTTCCTACATGGGCCGGTAAGCGAACGCCAGGTCCATCCACTGGCGTGACAGGGAAACAAGCTGGAGAGGCATTGGCCAGTGAACAAAAGACGCAAGGTGCACTTATTGATTTTGTTCCTAGTTCATCCTCAGGAAACTCAAGTCCTGGCTTGTGCACGTACACTCAGAAATCGAAAAGGACGCCCAAGATCCACACCTCTTGGCTAACCTACGGCAGCTAGGACCTGTCAATGTAGACCAACATTACATGAAAACCAATCAACCTGTATGTTCTCGAAATCTTGTAAAAAACCACCGTCAACGGGGGTCGCTGAACGGAACTTGTACGTACGTACTACATGCAGGAACCTGCAGCGTCAATTACGGCGCGATTATTTCAGGCGCGTTCAGATCATGCAAATGATCTAAAAGCAAGACAACAGAGTCGAGGGCGGGAAACATCCAACACTCAGTTCTATGCGTCACAACTAACAAGTGCATTGAATGCAAGAAAGAGCGCGGCTGATGTGGGAGCAGTCAAGAATGTGACACAAGAGCTGGGGATTGACTTTGGAAAAGTAGAAAGCCTAGCGAAATTTGTGAACACTCCGAGTGTTTCCAAAGGTAATGTGAAGACAAGAGTGGACAAGAGTGGTAATGAGCAGGTCATTGCCAAGGTGCGGTAGAAATTTCTCCGGTGAGCATGTTCAGAGTCATTGATTCATTGACAGGCTGTTTGGATAGATGCCCCGTATGCAAATTTGAGCGCCGCAACAGATAATTCCTCAGTTTGAACATTGTATACTCGAATTCCAGATTTGTACAGCTATTTTACATGTAACAAAGAGGTTATAAAGAGCATACGAAAACATAGGTCGAAAACATAGTACTACACAAGGGCAAAAAGAAGTCGAAGTGAAGTCATCCAAATCCATCGAAGCGAGCTCAGTCAGAGAAAGGGATTCATTGGTATGTGGATACGGACGTCAAGGAATGAGGCATATATAGTAGAAGATGGACATGTGAACGAAAAAGACAGTAAACTTCAACCAATAACCTGTCGAGTGAATCAGATGAATAAAAAAATATCACATCCTATCGTGCAAGTATGTAAATCAGCCACTCCGAAGCTAGAAAAGCAGCTCACCTGGTCTTAACATCCGAACTAGTCAACGAGCGATAAATGTATTTGCATCAAACGACATGTCCTCGAAATGCAGGGAATCGAGCCTCATCTCAAAGTCCTCATCATCACTGACCCGCTTAGGCAACCGTGGTGCCGGTGGATCGTCTTGTTTTCTGATCCCAAGTTTGTTCCCAAGACTCTTCAAACTAAGACTTCGGGAGAGATTGGCCCTACCGCGGACTTTACGGAACACACTGTCGGGAGCAGTGGTTTTGTCCATGCCGTTAAGTGAGAGCATACCGCCACTCGGACTCGGCACCATATCGATGCCTAAACCGAGATTCAGGTCGAGATCTAGGTGGCAGCTCATGTCAAAAGGGAGCTCTGAGGGTGCTTCCACCGGACTGGAAATGATACTCTCGTTCTTTCGACCACTAATGCTGGATCTCTTACCGCAAGCAGTGTTTAAAGATATAGTGGAATGCGAACTGGCCATTGGGGGTCGAAGTATCTCTGATATAGAACCATTGGTTAAGGAACTGTGGCAGATGGCGCGCGGCTCAGATGAGGTATTCTCGAGTCGCTCCAAACCATGACCAGGCGTAGCCGCGGTAGCTTCACTGGATACAGAGTCGAAGGACAAATAACTCACAGCACCGCTCTGCAAGCTTGACCCTAGACTTATACCACTACCAACGGTACTTGAGCTCTGGACGGGGACGATGGTACGCCTAACCTCATTCTCATCAAAGCTAGTGGGAGTTTGGGGTACGGAATCTGTAGTGGGAGATGTGCGCCCTGACCACTCACTAGTGGGTGCAGAGGATAGAGAAGGGCAAGTAGGGCTACCATAGGAAGTTTGGTGCATGGATTGAGGAATAACATCGGGGGATGGCTGGGAAGCGGGTTTCTGGAAAATTTTACGAATATTTAGGACGCTAAAACCTCTCTTAGCTAGACGGCTGCCAGGAAGAGGGATTTCTGTCCGAGATGAGGAAGTCGGCGATGTTGACCTCGACTGGTCTAGACTGGTAGCATCCCGAGTTTTGAACGTACGCGATGAAGGTGTGGATCCACCATCCCCAGATTGCCTTTGTTGAAAGTGATCTCCTGTGGGAGTAGGTATAGGTATGTCTTTTCCCATGCTTGGAGCCTCGTTTTGAATACTAGACAAAGAGCGCCCTGGGAGTGTACGAAATCCATCGGATGGTCGCACATCAGATTTCTGTTGAGGTGACATGGGAGATTCCTGGGTTTGTAAAGTAGGTGTGGACGAATTAAGGATCGATGTAATAAACGAAGCAGTCGATGCCCGTCGCTTAAGTGCAGAGCCGAAGAGGCGGCCTGCGGGTCGCCGCCGCTCTGATGTATGAGAGCGCTCCGACTGTATCGCATCTTCAGTTGGAGAAAAAAAATCCTGAGCCCGTGGTCTTGGCTGCAATTTGGGCCGGGATCCAAGAGGACCATGAGACACAAAATTCGACGATGAACCATCCAAGTCCCTTGGTTTGAAACCTGTTTTAGATGATGCCTGAATGTTCCCTCTAAGGATTTGGAAAACTTTGGTGGCTCGAGAGCGCAAGGTCGATTTGTTGGCAATCCTATCCGAGGAGGTCCAAAGATGATTTTCAGAATCATCGGTGAAGGTGGATTTTTTGCGAACTTTAATAATTTCGACTATGTCAGAATCATTGTCCACTTCTGGCCAGGGAGAACGAAGCCGAACTCCAGATTCTGGAGGATGGTGTTGGCAGTGGCGAGTATACCTATAGTCTGTGTCCATCTCAGGCAAGAATCCATCGTCCATTGGGTCCATTTCTATGTGTCTGTAATGATCATACTCGTGATCTGAGAAGTCATCTGCGTCCCCTAGCGCATCGACAATTGACCTTGCCTCTGCTGATCCCTTGCGAATGGGCAGGAGGCCTTCTATACCAGCAACATCCCTATAGAAAAATGGAGTATGCGAGGATGCCTGAGGAATTCTCAGAGTATTCTCTTCCCCATCCTCGTCAGACCAACCCTGCTGGGAATTGTAACAGCACCACGGAGGTGTTTGATCTTCCTCTGGTGGGACTACAAATATATCTGGAGCCTGGACGATAAGATCTTTCTGCTTGTTGGGTACATGAGAAATTTTATAGGCGTAGTCTGGGTGTAGAAAGGAGGAACTGTGCATGGAGGAATGCTGAAGACTCTTAAGAGGGATGTTCTT
>Ga0157357_1000620_pt1 | contig 14977 bp, 10 predicted proteins | sample AttcapACBM1_FD_111485 | JGI IMG/M metagenome (GOLD analysis project Ga0157357, IMG submission 111485) | Fungus gardens microbial communities from leaf cutter ant in Botucatu, State of Sao Paulo, Brazil - Atta capiguara ACBM1 | ecosystem: Host-associated > Fungi > Mycelium > Unclassified ... | reverse complement strand
CATTTAGGGTAGGGTGCACAGCAGTGAGCATGGACCATGAGTAGTAGTATATAAGGTAGACTACTTTGTACTAAGAACTCTATCGAGTTCTCTTGTGTTACTCAATACAAGAGTTGTTTCATTGCTTAACACTTTGAGCTTTGAATCATAACAGATAGATGATTGGAACAGAGTGTAATCTGTACCAGAAGAGAATGGGAAGAGTATAGATGTCAGATATTATATAATAATCTATGAAGTTGGGCAAGATACCTGGTTATGGATCAAGCTTGGAGGCTTATCCATAGATAGGCAATGTAATCTCAGATGATAACCTTGGCCTCAACTTATGTATTTTTCCCACTATCTGTTGCATGGTTGTAACTTCAGAGGACAAGATATCAGAAAGGACGAGAAGTGAGAGAAGATGTTATAACTTGGTGGATACTTGGTCAGTTCTTAGTCAATTTCTAGACTAAGTACTATAAAGTATCTACTTGGTCTTAAATACTAAGTCTGTAGTTGGAACTGTGGCTAGGAAACAGTAGTGTAAGGGATAACTAAGAAGACATTCTAAAGATGGTTTCTAGGATATAGAATGACCAGGAGTTTAGATAACAAGTTGCTAGGAGATAAAACATAAGAGGCTGATCTGTGTGCAAACAAACATGGATGTGGAAGTACATCTATGTATGGTTAGAGTCCTAACTAGAAATCAGAAAACAGATGTTTCAGAAGTCTCAGAAGTCAGTCTATAACAATATTGGAGTTTGATGTCAACTAAAGTTGATTATTAGGCTAGTTATTACAGAATAACTACTAAAGAGCAGTAAATATCTCAGAAGCTTCCAGAGTATGGAATGTGACTGAGGTAAACATTGGCCAGTAGTCCAAATATATACTATGTCTAACAATAAGAGAGTGAAACCTTAGTTGTCTAAGGTCCAAGCATAAATATAGCCTAACCCTAAATAGGAGCCAATGAGACAACACATTGTTCCATCTTCAACAACTACCAGCCTTAAATACTGACAAGAGTTCCAGTTGGATAGAAGAAAACTCTGCCATAGAAGACTGAGTACCTATAGGGTTTGAGAAGGGATATCTCCACCATAGAAGATGGTGAAAAACAAGTCCAAATATCCATGTCACCTGTGATATGGATATGCTAAACATCCTAGCTTGATTCGCAACCCAGATACTTTACCCACTCTCATAGATAACTACATCCTTTCCATGATAAGTTTCCACACTTGACCCAACTCTCTTCCACATGACTAACCACAGATATCTGCTTGAAGCAAGAATAGCACTTGACATATACTCGCGTGGCTAGAAATAGTTGAAATAGAAAGGTAAGCAGAAGAATGAAGAGCAGGTCATATCTAAGGATTTCCTGGAGACTTGCCTGGAGAACCTCAGTCTGATTAGCCAATCCTCAGTTACCCTTACAGGTGTAAGGATAGTATCTTTCAATGGAAATATCATTACATCGATAGCACCAGCTCCCATAGATTTATTTAGCATAGACACATTGTAATGATGCAGCATGTTTCTGTATCCAACATGTTTCCTCGTTCGTCATCTCTGTCAACCATCGAGTTGCAAGGAGCTTGCAGGTAAGTTCGTCCCATGAGGAGGATTTGTATTTTAGTCCCATCGTTATCCGCCAGAGCAGGGTCACACAATACAACCATGCTGCATATGAGTACGTATTCATCAAAGGTTCATGAATAGAGTGCCCAGGGAAGACATCGTATGTGAGGCATGAGCTAGTCTCGCGCACCGCGCTTGTATCCAACTGAGTTTCGAGAATTCTTAGAGCCTGAGTCGCCAGCTGGACACATTCTTCGGCAATGGGACTGGACATATCGGACGACTGGCCCAGCTTGAACATGACAGTGACGACAATGGACAAAATCCTGTACCCATTTGCTAACGGCAACAATCAATTTCAAAATCGGGGGACCAAGCCGAACAAGACTTACGCCTGCTGAGTAGCATCGATAAGCAACGATAAACACTGTTCCGCCAAGAGCCTCTGGATATCGAGTCGAGTTTGTGATGATCAGCGGTGAGAACGATATTAATCAACACTTTGGCCCATTGCAGTTGTTCGTCGTTATTTTGTTGCTGCTGGACCTGGATCTCTAGCCACGCCAAGAAAGAAGATCGGAAGATCATATTCATTAGAGCTTGTTCATTGCACGTCAGATTGGCCAAAACCTATCAATGATAACACATTCAATGGGCAAACAACGCAACAGAAGCTTCACATACCTCAAAGATCCCCTTACGTGATCCGAAATCCGACCCAGTGCATTGAAAAAGACTCGCGAGAAGATCCCAACCATGACGCCTTTTTAAAATTCGCCAATCACCAGAGCCAACCATACCGTCAGCCAAGAATCGTATCATCCACCTTCTCTCTGTTTTCCAATTGTCTGCATTGCTGTACAACATAACATAAAGCATGGGAACATCGCGAGGATCCAGCTCCGGTCTTTGAAGGAGGAACCGTGCGGTCAGGGGGTAGATGAAATTAGAGGGATAAAAAACACCGCGCAGAGAATGAGCGAGAACAAGGGTAGTGTACGAGGATAATCGAGGAGGATCATCGAAAGACGACAATCCCAAGAGATCTCGGAGAAGATTGAAGATATAGGTAACATGTGCCTTTTCCTGGAACACAAAATTCTACAATCCAGATCATGAGTTATTTTGGGATCAAAAAGAGACGAGGACCAACCTCAATGGATTTGTATAGGCCAGTGAGAATTGACAGGCCCAAGGAACGTATGGCAGTGTCTTTCGACGAAATGGTCAGGATGCAAAGTCCTATTATGTTTGTTCTAAACAGCTCAATCCAACCGAATGGAGTGGAAGGCGGATGTTGAGAATATATGGAATGTAAAAGAAGGAGCAGGAATACAGGATCATATAGCTGTCGATCGTGATGATTTACCCGCGCCATAATCTTTGTTCGAAACCTTCTCCATTTTGGAAAATGCAACGTGGTACGAAATACGAGAGCAGGATCAAGGCTCTGTATACACTCCAGAGGAGAGGAACATGCGATCTCGCTTGAAGAAGACCAACGATTGAACAGCGACGCCAGTGAAATTTTGCGCTGGATCTCAAAAAGCTGAAAAATGGACAAGATTAGAAGATCCGGTTCGGCCAATGTCCCATAATAGATCGGTAGGAGAGGCTCGACTTGTGTTATCTGGCATGTGTTTGATGGATGTAGTTCAAAAAGAGTGTGAAGGAGGCGTATAATATACAAGCGTGAATCAGACTCTAGGCCACTTGCTAGTTGAAAGAACTGTGGATGATGTAGTATGTTTTGTAGATACCGATTTACTATAACCGGCTATCGTGCAAATGAGACGAAACTCGCGCTGATGTGTCGAGGACACACCTTCAAATTCGCCTTAGAGGTGCAGACATTCGCGAGTTGCACAGTATAGATATTGGACAAATGATGCCGGACAACGACTCCCAGGAGCGTCTCGACTTGATGTGATTTGGGGACGGACGTCCGCGCCATCGACACTTGACGTATTCATCAACAATGACTCTGATCTGATTGTCTGCATTACGTACTTGTTTCCTGGATAATCCATTGCGTTTGTGTGGGCATGGATGAACTGTCCGTCAAATGCCGGATCAACCAATGGAGGGCCCAATCTAGTATGAATGCGGATAAATCCAACGAGTGAATTCCCATCCGGATGCATTCTTGTGTGGGCTGATGAGAGAAGTTTTGATCTATATGCTCAATCGCCAGGCGAATCAAATTTTGCTGGTGAGTAGGGAATGCCTTTAATGCTAAAGTTAAGGATGAGCTCGTTTTTTGACGCAGGGAGGATGAGATGTTATGATTAAAAACGAGGGAGATAACGTTTCGCAGGTGTGGTATCCACGCAGTTGGATCCAATAAATCCATCGAAGATGCACAATGATATATATCTAGAACAGCGTAGATGACAGTCACCAATTCTTCAGTGGACCGACGGGTCGAATGTCCCGACTTCAACCAGGTCTCGAACATCGCAATATCGACACCTTTTTTGTAAGCAATACTCGCTATCATCTTGGCAGTTGAAGGGAACCAAAGGTCCGAATTGAGAATAGCCACGAGGGAAATGCTTCGATCAAGTTGAAGCGATCTTCTACCCCACCGTGCTGAAGCCCGCTGCATTTGCACACTCAAAGACGCATTTTCATCAGGGTCAACGTCAAAACCATAACCAGAAACCCCCAGAGGGAGCGTCGAGTCGACGGCGGCTAAAATAAGTTCTTCTAGCTCAGGTGATGCTTTGAGCTGCTGTCGTATACGCCAAAGCTGTGGGATGCGTTCCGATATGGCATGCAAAGTATCTTCATCTCGCGATACAAAAGACCGGAGTACACACAAGACTGACTGGATAAGAAGAGTGAGCTGGGAACTTGTCTCTGATGAAACCATCTGATCAAGCAGATGGAGTAATTGGGAAGGAGGAAGATATCTGATCCAGAGAGAAATTCGGTTCATCTATCCGTTCAAGCGATTAGGTCCAAGTAGCCATCGAGTTTGCATAAGCAACTCACGTCGAGAACACGGAGATCGCCACGACTCAACTGACTCAGAAGAAGTGCTAGCCAATAGGAACTAACTTCGGACAAAATGTGTCTATCAACTGAGGATATGGGCCTAAAAGAACTTTGCAACAATTCTTCAAGGCCAGTAGAGACTCTATCATCAATGTTATGTGCAAGAGCCAAGCGCTTCAAAGCACCGGAATTGACGAATAGGAGCTGTTTCAAGGACACAATGTCCTGATCATCAAGTGCCGATTGAGCTTCATTGAAAAGAGCAGCAAGAACAGACAAGAGCCCACGAGCTGTGAGTGCATCTGCAGTGTCCAATCGATGCCCGATTTGTCTTATCAAGGCTAGACATGACTGCACGCCGAGTTTGGTCGAGAAAAGGGCAGTTATTAAGTATCTTCGATAATCGGAGTCAAGGAGCTGCTCATCTGACGCGTTCAAGAAAATCCACTCAATAGGAAGTCTACACAAACCGATCAGAGCAGAGGCATGGATGTAGGTAAGATGACTCACGTTTTGCCAATGTCGGTTCCTACGAGGACGCGATTTTCCCATAGTGAACCACTGCGAGGGAAGAGATACTGCACCAACTCCTGAAGGGCTGGAGCGTGGTATACCTGTACAACAGATATTATGCGTTCGGCGTCCACAAGCGAGAAGGGTTGATCCAAAAAGCGAACACGGTCGATGACCGTATGTGCAAGAAGTCTCCGGTGACGGACTTGTTGACCTCGAACAGTTAATCAGCGCATGAGCGGTGCGCAAAAGCGATGAAGCACATACTAGAAGGCGGACAGTCAATCAGCTTGAGCTGATCTTGTAGGCTCGGACTTGATATGCTTGGAATCTCGACCGGTTGCGCGGATTTGGTTGCCGCGCGCATCATTTTCACCTCTGTTCTGATGGCCACTGCCATCGTAGGATGATCAGATTTCCACAGTCGCGACTCAGAAAGTATGCGATCAACACGATCAACAAGAAAATCCAGGAAAATTAAATTTTGAAATTGTCCCATAAGTCGAAACACCAGCTTGCGCATGAAAGAGGATATTGCTAGGACATCAGATGGCGTCAAGAGATTAGATTTGGTCTTCGCATCAAGTTGTTCTAGTACTGTCATGATGAGAGGACTCGGATATGTATCAGCATTGAAGTTGGGAGAAGTTATGGGTGCGAGGCTACCACGCATTTCTTCAATATATCTGAAAGGGGTCTTGAGGCACCGTTGGATACAATCGTCGAGAAATACCACAACACTCTCAGCTTCGTCTGTGAGATTCGCGTGGTCCGATGATGCAGCATTCAAGGCACGCAGTAGGCAAGGAAGTGAAATAAGCCAAAGACTAGGTTCAGTGGGGTTTTCTTCAAATACGATGCAGGAAGAAAGAAGGTATGAGAGAAGATCAGAGAGGGTGTCTTTCAGAGCTGGAATACGGGTAACCGTGTATGATTTGAGAATAGCATAGAGATATGTGCGGGCAGACGCTGAGGATAGGATTAGCTCATTATAAGAGACAGCGAAGAAAGAGGCTCAGTACAAGTCTTGCCAGTCCAGATGAATTGATCGCTCTCCTTAAGGGTGCGAAAAACATGCAATCTTTGGACTAGATGAAATTTCTTGGCAGCCTCGGGAATACCGCTCTCTTCGTCTGCATCGTCGATCATGGAGGCATCAAGAACTTTGCCAACATCGAATCGCGCCTCTGCGACGACCTCGGGCAGATATTTGTGGTACAACAAGAGCAACCTTTGTGCACTCTCCCGCAGAAGGGCGATACGAACGAAATTGGGCACCCGTAGAGGCACCAATGACTTGGAGGGCTGTGCCTTTTGCTGAGAGAACCCTAGAATGACTTGAAATTCCGGCACTCTCTTTCTGACCTCCTTTTCCACCTCCCTTCTACGTCTACCCCAAAGTCCAACCCCAGTATCCTTAACCTCTAACGCAATTTCAACTTGCTCCAAGCTTTCCAGTACAGCTGCGTATTTCTGAAGGCATTTCGTTAAGGAGAGCGCTGTACAATGCTGCACGAGGCCTGAGGAAGACAAAAGCCCTTTCGTAAAGATATTTCTGGGTGACACATGAGAGGGAAGTATATTGGAAAGGATGGTCTGAAGCGGAGGTGGAGTAGGATCGTATAGATTTGTATTGGGGAGGTAAAATGTCAACTTAGGTATGGGAAGAGATATTATGCTCCCGAAAAAAGCGATATTGGAAACCCATTTGGTCGAAAGTCGGGGTTCGAGCGTCAATTGAGCTGAGGACCAGTATCTGACGATGATTATTTGAGAAGCACTGCATTATTGATGCAAGAACACGCACCCCGCAACAAGCTCGGGACAAGCTTCGAGTATTTTACGCGCCAGTTCCTGCTGTCTCGCACTCTCATTGACTTTCAGGGTTTTGAGAACGTTCGCAAGAATCTTATTGTATATCTTCCCTCTCCTCCCATCTTCAGCATCTTCCCGAGGATACCAACCACGATCCTTGAAACAAACTCCAACTCCGGATCGTGTCATAATTGAAAGGAGGAAATGATGCACGAGGTCAGCGGGCATATGTTCTGGGTCTTCATCATTCGAGCTCATCCGATCATAGATTTTGAGCAGCTAGCCAACGTTACGCATAGGATAATTACGAAGTTTTATTGGAGGAACATACATGGGAAATGGTAAGTTCATTAAAGAATCCAACTTTCGTAGTTCTCTTGACTTTCGGATCTGACAAAAGGTTGGTCCAGATAGCCTCTAGGACATGTCGAATCAAGAGATAGTGATCCTGCGGAAGCCCCTTAAAGATACCGAGAAAGGCATCTCGGTGCTGTTCCAGGAACGCAGTTTTTACTTGTGTTTGACTGTCAAGGAAAGAGAGAAGGAAGAGGATGTATAATGTTCGTATATCTGCGGACACGCAATCAGTCACAAAATCCTGATTAATATTAATGAAGGCTGATCTGTGTACCAGGTTGCAACAGAGGGCTATGATCAAATCCCTTTCTCCGGAGGATCAGTAATTTGGGTAAATTCTAGTGAATGTGAGAAGATGGAATTGGTGGTAACCCAGGACACATCTTGCCTTGGTCTCCCATTGAAAACCCTCCAAAAGCGTCTTCTTCTCTCGACCTCCCGCATATCCGGAGATTGCGTTCAAAAGCTTGAGAGTCACAAGAATGAGTTCATTTTGTGCCCCTCCCACGTATGAGTTCAGCTTCCTCATCCATCGTGGACTCAAGAGATTCTTGACAATAGGATACCCAAGTGTATGATGGGTATAGTGCGATGACAGGAGCGGAAGAAGTGCGGCTAAAAGAGATACTACGGCCACTGACAGTTTAGTCTGCCTCTTGGACAAATGTCATCTTTTCTTTCCAGTAGAGAGCGGAGCGATATACCCACAGGATTCGCATGCTCCCATAATCCGAAGACATCTTGAGCACCCTGATTCCCCTCCAGCCATTGTTCGACAAGGAGCAAACGTTCGTCTTGAGGTGCTATTATTCCTTCTTCAGACTTTATTGTGACCTGATTCCGGAGTTGATTCAAGGCTGAGAAAAGTGTCTAGAAATATCACACGAGGAAGAAAATTGTACAACTCCACCTTCGACGACGACATCGGGATTTTGGGCCTCAAAGCTTTTGCGAATGTCTTCTGGGTTCAAAAATTTAATTGAGTGTTCTAACTTTCTTTTCTTGTTTTGCTGTCTTGACATTCGTTTAGTCTGAGAAGAATCTTTGGCCAAAATTGAGTAGCTGTTATAAATGATTATTCAGCCACCATCCGTCAAAGCAAACGTACACGAATTTGGTAACCCTATGGATACTATATATACTCTTCGGCTCCCTGTCATCTTCTTTAGTCCTGCCTTGCAATAGCTGCGTGCAGCTATGGAGCTAAATCTAAACGGGACCTAATACCCATGCTCCACCTCGTCATTGTACCGACAAAATTATTGAAGACCCCGTATTCGGATGGCCGTCTATGATTTGACAAGGTATCAACAAGATTGCTCAACTGACCTGGAAACCCCGAGGACATGACCTAGGTGCGGTGGAGTCCGCCGGCCGTTTATCAAATTCTAGCCATCTCTGTGTGATGTTGCGCCGAATATTGACACCAGGTCTACTCCGCCTGGAGCGGAGGGAAACTTCCATAAGTACCGTACCCTTGTTCTTGTATGGGAGTGTAAGCATCGTGAACAAGTATGCAGAGCTACCTGAATTCTCTCTTCGTCCTTGTTACAGCCGTTGTCTGTGTTCAGGCAGACCACTCATGTATGTTTGTTGGACTGCTTGAAAAAAATCCCCAACTAATGCCAATATTTGCCTCCCTGGATTGCGACTACTATCAGTCACTTTCAATAACAGATGCGGGGGAAATGTCCAGCCAGTGATCGCTAACGCTAATTGTGGTTACTCTCCTCGCTGTGATACTCCTGGCTCAGGCGGAGTGGTATTCTATAGAATAACCTCATTACTACCACATAACTGACTGTTTCCAACAGCCCAATCCTGCAATATCGTACACGGGCCCCCAACCAGGAAGCATTGCGCCAAGTGGAAGTCAGACATTGATAATTAACCATCAGGTTTGAATCCTGTGTCTCATGTTTTGTATGATGGTTTAACGAACATGTGGTTAGTGGAATGGGCGTATCTTTGCCCAAAATGGAGCCTGTGGCAGCAAAGGCGAAGGGTGTACAATGACAGAGTTCAATCTTGATACTGGCGACACCTTTACCCCACAGGAACGCCTAATACTCCATCAATTTATCTCAGGGGTACTGACTTCATTCTTAGGCTTATGATATATCAAATATACAGGTATATGATTATGTCAACGCATCCTCGCGCGGCTAACCTGTCCCACTGACTCAAAGGGGTTCACCCAATCCATAAGTATTGCAGTGAACGGCTGCGATACCGTAACTTGTACTAATGTTAACTGCGGCTGTAGCTCCGCATATCCACCTGGAGCGAGTATCATCAGGTTCGCGTCATCTGATTTGCACTAACTTGTGGATATGTAGGATCTCTCTGGGTGTGGCAACGACTCCCCAGTCCGCGGATGCTCTGCCGGAGATCACTCGTGGACTATCACCTTCTGTCCCTGAGTTTGTCAGAAGACCCAGAACTTCCGAACTCTCTCCTTGCCCTACCGCACGGAATTCTGTTTGTAAAGGGGAATGTATCCTATAGACATTGTTTAGTTTCGAGTGTCAATCCATAGCCACAATCCCTGTTTGAGAGTCAGCCCACGGTGTTCCGGTAACTAATCCTAGCAGAATACTATCGATATTTGTTTGATATTTGTTTGGTGGGAGTGGTTCCCACGACTTCACTCGACCTTCCGTGTGTTACTCAAGTACATCGTTCAAGATCAAAGAGTTACCTGAGTCTGCACTTCATTCGTTACCCCGCAAGTGAGCCACTAATCACATCCATAGTTAGGCTTGTCTCACTTAGGTTTGATAATCTAGAAGCTTTGGAATCTATCCTACTCATATCATTAGCTTGGGTGCATGAATAACAACCTCGAGCATGGATCTACAGGCAATTTGGTGGAATCGTATATCAGTTCCTTGAATTCTGCCAACCAGATGCCGGTCAAAATGGGACAGGATACTCATACTCCGACCGACCAGGTAAGTGTGAATTTGGTGCCCTTTGTGATACACCACTGAACGCGATTCCTTTGCAGGACATGCATCATCAAGAAGAGGAATACAGAAAATCTGTAACCATTATCTTTTGGTATCAGGTAATGACATTAATGTTGATTCGCGCTTCAGTGTTGATGTAAGTCTATTAGGCAAATATTTTACCAGTTAGACTTCACCATATGATACCCAATTTCCCTTACTTTCAGCTCTCCAAACTGAATTCTTTAGTACAAGAGCTCGGTTTGACATCGAATACTTATCTGGATACGTATAACCACGATACGAGTCAATGGGATCAGCACCCCATTTCTGCTGTACGCAAGGTTGAGAGTCAGCAGCGGTTGCTTTATCGCCTGCGCAAAAGTCTACTCGACGGCCTTAAGGACGAAGAGTGCCTTGGTCTACCGGAGGAACTGAAAATACAGAGACGAGGCCCATCATCAGCAGGGGGCCGGGCAGATACGCGTGGATGCATCTGCAAACGTGCGTCTTGCGATGACTCCGACATTACAGATCACGTACCCCACAAGGTCCACATACCAAACAACTACTACCTTGATCACCAGCTCCTCATACACCGGACCAACGATGGCGAGGGACCTCTCGCAAATGACACTGGAACGTCAGCACTATCGGCTTTATCACCAAATCCCTCTACAATTGCTGCCAACGACGCACACTCTACCTCATCCCAATCTCTACCAACACCGCCTTCATCATCATCATCATCCAATGTATCCTCCGATGATTTCGCCTACTCCGGCACAGCATTATACGATAACAGCTTATCTTCAAATGCATCCTCAAGAAACATTTCCAGCCCCAACCTTGCTGTACCCATATCCCCATATCCTCCACATCCCCCACTCAAACGATGGCCAAACGACTATACTGTTGCCGAGATCTCCACAGGATTTAGCTCAATGGACACACTTGTGGCACAATCCACCAATGGATCATGTATAACACACAGAGCCGCGTTTGAACGTGTTTTTGGGAGTCGTTATGTCAAGAGTACTGTCTGTAGGCATCGCGGCGTATGGAAAAAGGCGCATCCAAATCTCAAAGCGCAATTTGAAGCAATGGGCCCTGATGAACGTGCCTATTGGGGAGAATTTGTGCGAGTTGTTGAAGGCAGAACATCTTCACTAAGAGTGACTGGCCCTAATTCTCCCATGAACCCCCCTCCAAACGCAAACTTGATTTCTAGTCAAGGCAGAACATCGGAGGACAGCGATGGATGCAGCGTCGACAAAACCATGGTGATCAAAAATTTGCAAGGAAATCAAGGTTAGGCCATTTTTTCTATCAACAACATCGTTGACGGTTTACATCCTCTTTCATAGTGGAGCCGACGATTCAAGGTGGGTAGTTTTTTCCTTGATAGTTGACATTTTGACTAACGTCTGATGAAAGGCATTGATGCTTATGGTTCACCATTAACGTCTTTAGGCAACACCACTCATTCATGAGTCCATGATGCTCGTTTTTTCATCCAAAACTCTGACATAAAATTACAATTACTTCCTGATGGAGAATCTACTGCGCCATTTATTACCCCTTCAAATACCTTGCATGTAAAACACCTTGTACAATACTGTCAGTGTATACCATCTTTCATCAGTACCTCTTCGGTCGGACATGTGAATTCGCAATGTCCTTACTGTGACAATAAAACAACAAAATAGTGACTCTCAGTCATCTATTTGCAATTCACTCCAGAAGAGCTTACTACTCCCTACTCCGGCTTCCCTTACCCTCTAAAACCACTGAAGTTCCCAGTGGATATTTATAGGAAGCTCGTTTTGACTGCAACCGTCCTGCGCGAAAATCCTGAGATTTTTGGTGAAAACGAGCATGTGTCAGTGTCTGGATTTCCTTAGCTCTCAAACGACACTCAAACGACACTCCTATATTTTTTAAAATCGATAATTTGTTACATGGAGTACGTAGACAGACCACGGTAGTATAGAACTACTTAAATAGGGAGACAGACAGATGAAAGAAGGAATAAGGGAGGAATAAGAAGGTACAGAGAGGAAAGAAGGTAGTATGATATGGATATGTTGTCTCGGAAGGAGAAAGCATCAGGATTTCCTTGCACAAAGTCAATAATGTCGTCCAATGTGTCGCCAACGACTCCGTTGTATCTGGTACACTTGAAGAGAACGTGTTCACAAGTCTCTAACTGAGCTTGTCCGCATGGACATGGATTCATTTCAAGGCATGCATTTTCTTCTCGAGGGAAGAAGTGGTGTCAGTAGCATGATTTGTGAAGAGTCTGGTGAGCCAAGTGCATAGGGAGCTGAAGTGCCCAATATGCCACATCCATGCTCCACCTTTGGAATAAGAGGGAGTAATGGGCATACCGTTTGAATCATTGAGGCTTGAAAACACCATTGTTTGGTAATGTTATTGCACTCTTTTCCCAAGATGTTTCCTGTTGACTGCATAGTGGGATGTCTATTTGTCAGAGCTGGGACATTCTCAGAACTTGATATGGTTTTCTGGGTGATGAATGAAAAAGCTCTTGAGATCTTTGGTTATCACGATGGTGTTACAAAACTCCCGTAGTTCGGACCATTGGTTGGAAAAGCGAGGTGCTACTTCCGTCTCACCCTCCTCTTCGAGCCTATGCCAATTAAATCGTAGCATTACCCCCCCTCTTAAGGTCGCGTCTTCGCGACTTCGCTGTATGACCTTCCAGGTATCTGGATTGTAGGGACTCTAGGTGCGTCAGAGTGATTCTTGTGGAAGTCCTGACATAACCATGATGCTTCCTTGATGATTTTGCATCGGGTCTTCCCAGGTTGATTCTTCGAATGGTTGACCTTGCCATTTGATGAGCTTCTGGAGTTCAGGACTCTTTCGACTTCTTGTATAGCACCTTCTCCACTTGGGGTAATAACTGTTAGCGAGAACTTCTTTCTGTTGTTGAGCAAAGGTTGGGCAGTGGTAAGACTTCAGATTTGATTCATTAATGACGGCTTTTCCACATTTTGAGAATTTTGAGAATTTTGAGTTTGTATGTTGAGGACCCAACATTTTTAACCACTGGAAATGGGCCTGCTCTCTTGAAGGCTAACTTTTTGGTTGATTAATCAGAATTAATGTTTGAGCTGTCTACGTACATGAGATCTCCTTCCTTGTACTCAATGGCTGTTCCCTGCCTCTCATCTGCCTTTCTCTTCATCACTCATTGTCTTTCTCAGGATATTTTCAACTTTATTCTTTGGACAAACTTATTTATTTCTAGAACTCTCTCTATTGATTCTCTTTCTTCTCTGTGAATATTTGGATGTTTTTCTAAGTTCACAAAGATGGCAACTTTTCTATACTCAAATGTTGTATACAAACTTTATCACTGGTAGCTATTTAATATAGTCATCTTGTCAATAACTAACAATTAACATACAACTAGAGGTATTTTTTTCATTTCTTGGTTGATTCTCTCAGTTTGTCTATTAGAGCAACTGAAGTAGAAGTGCAGAGTTTGTGTTAGAGTGGCTGTAGTGGAGGTGCAGAGTTTGCACTTCAAGCTTTAGAGAAACTTAAGTATATTATAAAAATACATTGAGTATAACCCACCTTTGGGGAAACCTAAGAAAATAGAATAAGGTCTCCTGAAGGTAGCTGCTATTCTAAATACCCTATGATCTATTGCAATCTAGCAGAACAATGCTGAGCTAACTCAAGAATGATAATGTTCAGATGGTCAGAAACTTGGATAGAAGTATCTAGAATATTATCTAAAAAGATAGGGTCTATTTGATAGTAGTTGGAGAACAGTAAGCAACAATTCCAGAGGTCTTCCAAAGTAACAGAGTTTGAGCATTGTAAGCAGACTTGCTCTTACATGAAATTCCAGTGTTCAATCACTGCTAATGTCCAAGTCAAACTGTTAGGGCAACTAGTAGGGTCTATTGTTATGGTGCACTGGAACACTAATATTTTTCTTGATTTTATATTTCTTTTCTTTTGATTTTATTTTCTTTTATTGACAATGAAGAGGTATGTGACACTGTGGTCACATGACATGTCACATGATGTAATGTCATAAAATCTAGAATGGACTAGAGCAGGCTAGAGTGGTCTAAATGGATAATATCAAGGAGCATGTTAACTGTATGACTATCTTATAGTATACATATAGTGTACTCATGGATGACACATGGACTTTAGGGTAGGGTAATTATTAAGTAGCATGGATCATGTGTAATTTATATAAATAGGGTAGCAATTTAGCAGAGACTCCTTGTTGAGTTCTTTTGTAATCCCCATATTAATAGTTTATTGAGAGCTTTACTGCCTTGTGTGATTATTGGACTTTGTGACTAGTAGTTGCCACAACATCTATGGCATGTTATCCTTATTGTCAGAATTGCAAAGAATAGACTTCATTTATTTTTATTTATTTTCTATTTTGAACTAGGGTTGGGGTCTAATGTGACATCACAAGTCACTGTCACAAACTGTCACACTATGATACTGTCATGGTCACATTATTACATGTTCATGTGATATAATAAAAGGAAGTAGAAAAATCTAGAATGATAATATCATAACATGTATTTAATACACATTAGTCTTAAGACTTACACATGGTTATTTAGGGTAGGCTAAAGTAGTAGAGCACAGACCATAAGTAATTAGTATATATGGTAGACCATCTTGTATAGAGTTCTCTATCAAGTTCTCTTGTGTAAACCCTATACAAGATTTCTTTTCTTGACCTACTCTAAGGT
>Ga0157357_1000619_pt1 | contig 14994 bp, 14 predicted proteins | sample AttcapACBM1_FD_111485 | JGI IMG/M metagenome (GOLD analysis project Ga0157357, IMG submission 111485) | Fungus gardens microbial communities from leaf cutter ant in Botucatu, State of Sao Paulo, Brazil - Atta capiguara ACBM1 | ecosystem: Host-associated > Fungi > Mycelium > Unclassified ... | reverse complement strand
GGCAGCCGGCTGTGTGCGGCGGCGCTGCTCCTGCCGGTTGCTGCCGCTGTTTTAAGTGACACGGTTGATGCAGAAGTCAACCACCTGCACCAGCGCCTGTTTATAATCCGTCTCGGCAAAACCGGCCAGCGCTTCTCGCGCTTTGGCGCCAAAAGCGCGAGCGGCTTTAATCGTATCTTCCAGCGCCCGGTGCCGGTGGAGCAAAGCAAGAGCAGTTTCCAGCGCTTTTTCATCATTGCGCCCCTCTTCCATCACGCTTTGCCAAAAAGCTTTTTCGGCCGTATCGCCGCGCAAACAGGCCAAAATAACCGGCAGAGTAATTTTCCCCTCGCGGAAATCATCGCCGATATTTTTCCCTAGCTCCGTGCTGTGGCCGCCATAATCCAGCGCATCGTCCACCAGTTGGAAGGCAAGGCCGAGATTTTTGCCGAAAGCGGCCATATGGCGGCATGTTTCCGCCTTTTCTCCGGCGATAATAGCCCCGACTTCCGCCGCGGCGGCAAATAAAGCGGCGGTTTTGGCATGAATAATGGCGAGATAGGTTTCTTCTTCTGTCGTCAGGCGCCGGGCGGCGGCAAGCTGCATGACCTCACCTTCGGCAATAACCGCAGCCGCATTGGACAAAACACTGAGGCAGGGCAGGGAGCCGGTTTCCACCATCATTTTAAAGGCCTGGCCGAGCAGGAAATCCCCCACCAGCACACTGGCCTGATTGCCCCAGATCATACGGGCGGTAGAGCGGCCGCGGCGCAGGCCGCTTTCATCAACCACATCATCATGCAGCAGGGTGGCCGTGTGCATAAACTCCACCGCTGTGGCCAGGGTTACATGGTGCAGGCCCCGATAGCCGAACATGCGCGCCGTAGCCAGGGTTAACATTGGCCGCAGCCGCTTGCCGCCGGAAGAGATAAGATAATCGGCCACTTGCGGAATCATCTCAACATCAGAGCCGGCGCCGGTAAGAATAAGCCTGTTGACAGCCTGCATATCAGGCTCGGTCAAGGCAGTTAAAGCTTCAATAGAGGCTTGCATAATCTGGTTTTATCCGCTTTTATGAACAGCGCCCGCTATTATGAGCGCAAGGCAAGAGAGCTTTTCTTATAATTTATGTCACGGAGTTTAAGCAAGGCGTTTTCTTGCTTCCCGGGCAGGAAACGCCGCAAACGGGCCGGCGGCAAGGCGGAAATAAGCAGAATTTGCAGGTGCAATGGCAGAAGATACAACAGAAAATGACAGCAAAGACATATTTCACCGCGGCCGCTTTTGCCTGATCCAGCCGCGCCGCTGCGGGCATCGCTCCGGCATTGACGCCATGATTCTGGCCGCTTGCCTGCCGCATGATTTTGCCGGCCTGGCCGCCGATTTCGGCGCCGGCAGCGGCGCTGTCGGGCTGGCGGCGCTTTCCCGCTGCCCGCAGGCGCGCCTGATGCTGGTGGAAAATTCTGCCTTTATGCTGGCTTATGCGCGCAAAACTCTGGGCGATCCGCATAATGCCGCTTTGGCCGGGCGGGCGCGGCTGCTGGCCGCCGATATCGGCCTGAAAGGCGCGGCGCGGGCGGCGGCCGGCCTCTCTGACAATATATTTGATTTTGTGCTGATGAACCCGCCTTTTAATGATCGGCGCGGCCGCGCCAGCCCGGATAATGAAAAAGCGCGCGCGCATATTTTGCAGGAAGGGCTGCTGGAAAGCTGGTTGCGCACGGCGGCGGTCACTTTGCGGCCGCAAGGCGGCCTGGCGCTGATTGCCCGGCCGCAATGGCTCAATGATATTCTGGCCGCCTGTTGCGGGCGGTTTGGCGCGCTGCAGATTGTGCCGGTTTACCCGCGCGCCGGGCAGGCCGCCATTCGCCTGATTGTGCGCGCTATCAGGGGCAGCCGCGCCGCTTTGCAGTTTATGCCGCCTTTGGTGCTGCACGGCGCCGCCGGCCATGATTTCCTGCCGCGCGCCGATGCGCTGAATAATGGCCGGCAGGGGCTGTTTGACTAGCGCCGCTATCGGCCCGGCGGCGGCTTTGGCGCTGCGGCCGGCGGCCTGAAGGCTAAAATTTTTGTGTTTCTCTGAGGTTTTTGTGTTAAAACAGCCTTGGGGGCGCCGGGCCGGGTGCCGGGCGCAAAGACGGTTAAAGCCGGGGCAAACCGGCAACAGGCAGGAGGTTCAAGGTGAAGAATCCGCTTAAATTTTTGTTGCCGCGGCGGTTTTTTGCTGCTGCTCCGGTTATCCCCGCTGTGCGGCTTGGCGGCATGATTGCCGCCAAAGGCGGCCGCATGCAAACCGTTTTATCGCTGGAAAATTGCGCTGCCCTGCTGGAAAAGGCTTTTGCTCGCAAAAACGCCCCGGCGGTGGCGCTGATTGTCAATTCTCCCGGCGGCTCTCCGGTGCAATCGCGGCTGATTTTCCGCCGTATTCGCGATCTGGCGGCTGAGCATAAAAAAAAGGTTCTGGTTTTTGTTGAAGATGTCGCCGCTTCCGGCGGTTATATGATTGCCTGCGCCGGTGATGAAATTTATGCCGATCCGTCTTCTGTTGTCGGCTCAATCGGCGTGGTGTCGGCTTCTTTCGGCTTTCCCGGGCTTTTGAAAAAAATCGGGGTTGAACGCCGTGTGTATACGGCGGGGGCAAACAAGGTTTCACTGGATCCTTTTGCGCCGGAAAAGCCGGCCGATATTGCCCATTTGCAGGATTTGCAGCGGCAGATTCATAAAATTTTTATCGATCTGGTAAAAACCAGCCGCGGCGAGCGCCTGCGTGATGACGGCACACTCTTTACCGGCATGTTCTGGACAGGGCTGACCGGCAAAGAATTAGGGCTTGTTGATGATCTGGGCGATATACGCAGTGTTCTAAAAGCGCGCTATGGCGCTAAAACCGCTATAGAGCTGATCGCCGCGCCGCGCAATTTCCTGGGGCAGGTGAAGCAGGCCGGGGCTGTGTGCGCGCCTTTCGGCGGGGGAGATTGGGCGGCCGCAGCGGAAAATGCGGTTAAAAGCGCCGCTTTGCTGGCGGAAGAACGCGGGCTTTATGCCCGTTACGGGCTTTGAGCCGGCCGCGAAAAGCGGCCGGGCAAACAGCCGGAGGATTGAGCTTGCCCGGCGGCCGTGAGGCCGGGCCATAGCCGCAGCCGGGAGGATTAAAGATATGCCGCGCAATCTGCTGTTTTTGGCTTTTGTCGCCGCCTTGGTGTGGCTGGGCCGTAATATCTTCTCAAAATTATTGCCGGGCGTCAAAGCGCAGCCTGCCCGCCGCCGGGCAGAGAGCCGCCGGGAACAGCCGGAAGCGGTGGATCTGGTGCGTGATGAAAAAACCGGCGAATATCGGGTTAAAGAGGACGGCGGGTAAAAACGCTGTTTTATCAGGCCTTCTTTCGTGTTTGCGCCATGGGGCGGCTGTCCTTGTCAGGGTTTTGTTATGTCTGCCTTTGCTGATTTAAGCGCTGCCGCGTTTTCTGCCGGGCCGGCCGGTTTTGAGCTTTCGGCGCCGCTCAAGCTGAATCTGGCGCTGCATGTTCTGAACAGGCGGGCTGACGGCTATCATAATCTGGAAATGCTGGCAGCTTTTAGCCCGGCCGGTGATCGGCTGCATTTTTGCCCGGCGGAGCGGGATAATTTTACCGCCAGCGGCGCTTTTGCCGCCAATATCGGCGCGGCGGCAGATAATCTGGTGCCGCGCGCGCGCGACAGCCTGCGCGCTTTGCTGGGGGCCAGAGCCGTGCCGCCCGTGGCGATTCATTTGCGCAAAAATCTGCCGGTTGCGGCCGGGCTGGGCGGCGGCTCGGCTGATGCGGCGGCCTGCCTTATCGGCTTATGCGCGTTAAACGGCATTAAGGCGGAAGAGCCGCGCCTGCGCCGCCGCCTGATGCAACTGGCTGCTGATTTAGGGGCTGATGTGCCGATGTGTCTGGGCTGGTTTTATGAGCAATCAGCCTGTCTGGCTGCCGGGCGGGGTGAGCTGCTGACCGCTTTGCCCTCTTTTCCCGCTTTGCCGGTGCTGATTATCAATAATGGCGCGGCTTTGGCCACGGCTGCCGTTTTTGCCCGGCTGGAACAGGCCGAAACCGCGCCCCTGTTGCCGCAGCCGGCGGTTCAGGCGGCTTTGGCGCGGGCGGGCGGCAGTTTTGCCGATTGTCTGACCTTTTTGCGCCTGATGCGCAATGATTTATACCGGCCGGCTTTAGCGGCCGCGCCGGCTCTGGCGGCAGATCTGGCGCTGCTGGCGGAAAGCGGCGCCGCCTTTAGCGCTATGTCCGGCTCCGGCGGCAGTTGCTTCGGCCTTTATGCCGCGCCGGCGGCGGCGGCCGCGGCGGCTGATTTTGTCCGCCGGCGGCGGCCGGGCTTTTTTGTGCTGGTAACACAAACAGACGGCGCGCCCCTGCCGCAGTAAAAGCTTCTTTAATTCAGTCCGGCTCTGTTTTACCCTCTGGCGGCCGCGGCCGACGGTCAATGCGCTTTATGGATAGCCGGGGCGGCCGCTTGCGCTATATTGGCTGCCAATAGCCATGGTGCCGGTTTTAGGGCCGGCGCGCGCCGGCGTTAAAATTCGGCCCCGTTTGTCTTGTCACGCTGCTGCCGCCGCTTGCCGTGTTTGCCCCAGCCGCCGCTCTGCCGGCTTTATGTCTCCTTAAAAGCGTTTTTTGTTGAATTATGCGTAAATGTTCTTTCTTTGTTCTGAGTTCCATGCTAGACAGAAAGGGAACATATAGGGGATATTATGACAAAATTCACACCCATTGCGCCGGATTTACACGAGAGAAGCCAAACCGCCGAGGCTGCCGTTTGTGGCCGGCTTATCCCGGCCGGGGGAGAAAGGCCGACAGCCGGCCCGTTTGACCGGGAAGCCGGCCTGCAGGCGGCCGATCAGATAATGGCGCCGGCCCGGGTGGCGGCAGGAGACCGGCGCGGCCGCGGCGCCGCGCTTAACCCTAAAGGCCGCTTTGAAAAACTGGCCGTGGAAGCGGTGCCTGAGGGGGCAGAAAGCGCCGATGATGACACAAGGCCGCCCGGCCGCCGGCCAACCCAGGTGCAGGCAGAAAAGCCGCGCCATATTATCAGCCGTAATGATTCGCCCGATATTCCCTATGATTTTTCTATTAACCCTTATCGCGGCTGCGAGCATGGCTGCATTTACTGCTATGCGCGGCCGAGCCACGCTTATATGGGGCTTTCGGCCGGGCTGGATTTTGAGACCCGCCTGTTTGCCAGACCTGAGGCGGCGGCGCTGTTGCGGCGAGAGCTGGCGCAGCCTTCTTACCGGCCGCATCTTATCGTGCTGGGCAGCAATACCGACCCGTATCAGCCGGTAGAGAAGCGTTACGGCATTACCCGCTCGGTGCTGGAAACCTTGTTTGCGGCGCGCCACCCGGTGCGTATTATCACCAAATCGGCGCTGGTTTTGCGCGACAGCGATATTCTGGCCGCTATGGCGCGCGAGCGGCTGGCGCATGTGGCTTTTTCCATCACCAGCCTTGATAACAGGCTGGCGCGGCGGCTGGAGCCGCGCGCTGCGGCGCCGGCGCGGCGCTTGCAGGCTATGCGCCAGCTGGCCGGGCTTGATGTGCCGGTTTCGCTGATGCTGGCGCCGGTTATCCCCGCTTTAAATGATCATGAGATAGAAAATATTGTGCGCGCCGCTGCCGATGCCGGGGCGATAACGGCCGATTATACGCTTTTGCGCCTGCCTTATGAAGTGGCGCCGCTGTTCAAGGATTGGCTGCTGCGGCATTATCCTGACAAATATCGCCGCATTATCGGCCAGTTGCGGCTGTTGCGCGGCGGCAAGGATAATGATGCCCGGCCGCATAGCCGTATGCGCGGGCAAGGAGTGCCGGCCGCTTTGCTGGCGCGGCGTTTCCAGTTGGCGACAGCAAGATATGGCCTCAACCGGCAAAAAATTCACCTCACGCGCTGTTTGTTCCGGGTGCCGCCGGCCTGGCTGCCGACAGCGGAAGGAGCGCCGCCGCACCCGCCGGCGCCGGCCAGACAGCAGGGCGGCGCGGCCGCATCGAAGCAAAGCCGGGCGGAGCAGCAATTATTATTGCTGTGAGGCGCAACGGCTCTTGCGCCGGGCGGTCAGGCGGGCTTATTATCACAGCCGGTGAGGCGGGCCGATAAGGCCAACAGCGATAAAGGGCGGTTCATGACCGGGGAGAAGTGTGTATCTGCGGCAGGTTTGGCGCTGAAAGCGGCTTTTATCCCCGCCCGGCCGGATTTTGGCGCCGAAAGCCGGTTACTGGCGCAGGGCGCCGGCGCCGTGTGCGGAGTTGATGAAGTGGGGCGCGGCCCCTTGGCCGGGCCGGTGGCCGCCGCAGCGGTTATCCTGAACCCGGACAGGCTGCCGCAAGGAGTGGCCGATTCCAAAAAGCTGAATGCGGCACAGCGCGCCGCTGCGGCTGAGGAGATTCTGGCCACGGCTCTGGCCGTATCTTTTGCCGCGCTGCCGGCAGCGGTGATTGATGCCGGCAATATCCGCGCCGCCAGCCTGGCGGCCATGCGCATGGCGGTGGCCGGGCTGGCTGTTTGCCCGGCCTGTGCGCTGATCGACGGGCGCGATATTCCGCCCGGCCTGCCGTGCCGCGCTTATGCCCTGATCAAAGGGGACGCGCGCTCTCTTTCTATTGCCGCGGCTTCCATTATTGCCAAAAATCTGCGCGATAAAATGATGCAAAAAGCCGGGGAAAGCTACCCGGATTATGGTTTTGAGCACCATGCTGGTTATGGCACGGCGCAGCATAAAGCGGCTTTAGCGCGGCTGGGGGCGGTGCCTGGCCTGCACCGCTTGTCTTTCGCGCCGCTAAAGGCGGCCGGCGGCGCATAACCGCCGGCGGGGGGAGCAGCCTTGCCGGCTTTGCCATAGGGCAGACGCTGCTGCGCCTGAGCTGGTGCCTGCTTCGGCGCGCCCGGCCTGGGGGCTGCGGCGCTCCGGCATGAATGCGGCCTTGCGGCGCAAACCCGGCTTTGCCGCCTGCGCGCCGGGCCATAAAGCCGAATTGTAAAATAAGGCTTTTCAGGCTAGATTGCCGGCGGGGGAGCCGTAATTATGCTTTATAAACCGGTCTGCCATGCTTGTGCCTGTTAATGAAAACTCTATTGCCCGCGCCGCTGCTTTGCTGGCGGCCGGGCAGCTTGTCGCCCTGCCGACCGAGACAGTCTACGGTCTGGCGGCCGATGCCGCCAATGATGAGGCGGTGGCCGCCATATTTGCGGTGAAGGGCCGGCCGTCTTATAACCCGCTTATTGTCCATGTCAGCGGCCTGGCCATGGCGGCCGATTATGTTACCATAGATGCTTTGTCACAAAAGCTGATGCGCCGCTTCTGGCCCGGGCCGGTGAGTTTTGTTTTGCCCCTGCGGCCGGGGGGGCGGCTCTCTCCTTTGGTGAGCGCCGGCCTGCCGACAGTCGCCCTGCGTTGCCCGCAGGGTGTTTTTGCCGATATTATCGCCCGTGTCGGCCGCCCGCTGGCAGCGCCGAGCGCCAATCTTTCCGGCCGTATCAGCCCTACCGGCGCTCAGGCGGTGGCGCATTCTCTGGGCGATAAAATCCCGCTTATTCTTGACGGCGGCGCCTGCCCGGTGGGGGTGGAATCGACCATTATTGCGGTTAAGGGAGAGGAGATTCACCTTTTGCGCGCCGGCGGGCTGGCGCGCGAGGAAATAGAGGCTGCCGCCGGCCGGCCTCTGATTAAAGCCGGTTTCGGCGCTGCTATTGCCGCGCCGGGTATGCTGTGCTCTCATTATGCGCCGGCGGCCAGAGTGCGGCTTAATGCGCGGGCTGTCAAAGCGGGGGAGGCGCTGCTGGCTTTTGGCCCCTGCCGCGCCAAAGGCTGGGACAAGGCCGCTGCTGTGCTGAATTTGAGCGCCAAAGGCGATGCGCGTGAGGCGGCGCTGCATTTATTCGCCTATCTGGCGCAGCTTGACCATGCCACAGGCGGCCGCGGCGGCACTATTGCCGTTGAGCCGATACCTTCCGCCGGCCTTGGCGAGGCGATAAATGACCGGCTGCGCCGCGCCGCCGCCAAACGGCCGGAGAGCCGCTAGGCCCGGCAAGCGCCGGCCTGCCGGGCGGCCGCGGGGCGAATTACCGGCGCGCGCCGCCGCCCTCTGCTTCTGTTGCGGCCGTATTGGCCGGCTCAGTATCGGCGGCCTGGGCGCCCTGCACTTCAATATCGGTTACATAAGAGCCGGAAGGATCGCTGTCATAAAAGAGAGAAACCTTCTGCCCGACATGAAAATCGGAATAATCAAATTCCCCCGGCAATTTGTAAACCTTGCCATTATCCAGGGTTACCGTATTATCGTTTTCATCAAGCCGGGTGATAGTGCCGTCAGCGCTGTCGGCCAGGGCGGCCGCGCTCAGGCCGGCGCATAAAAACGCCGCTATGGCCGTAATGCCGGCAAAACGGGCCGCGCGGCGGGCAAAAGGCAATAAAAAAAGGGCAAAAGGCATTGGCAGCTCCCTGGTTTGGGCTGTAAGTTCCGGTTTTGGCCATCAGGCACAGGATCAAAGACAGCGGCCGGCGCCGCCCGGCTGCCTTATAGCTCCTGATTGTGGTATTTATCTGTATAAAACAGGTTTTCTGCTAAATTCAGGCCAAAATATGTTACATAATTTGACGCCTGCTCCTTATAGCGATAAAAGACGGAAGCAACGGCTGAGAGTAGAAATGGGGCGCGGCCGGTGATAAGACAAGGTTTGCCGGCGGATTTTCATCATCGCCCGGCCATCAGGGCAGGAAGCCGGAATTATGGGTAAACAGCGGGACGAAACAAAAATTGACGCGGCGCTCAAGGCGTTTGCCCGCGGCGAAATTGTGGTGGTGATGGACGATGACGGCCGTGAAAATGAGGGCGATCTGATCCTTGCCGCTATGCATTGCACGCCGGAGAAAATGGCCTTTATTGTCCGCCATACGTCCGGCATTGTTTGCGCCGCCATGCCCAAAGCGGCAGCGCGCCGGCTTAACCTGGCGCCGATGGTGGCCGATAATGATTCGCCGCACAGCACGGCTTTTACGGTGACAGTGGATTACAGGCACGGCACCAGCACCGGCATTTCGGCGGCTGACCGCACTTTGACCGTGCGCAACCTGGCCAATCCCAATGCCGGCGCTGATGATTTTGTCCGCCCCGGCCATGTCTTCCCGCTGATTGCGCGGGAAGGCGGGGTGCTGACGCGCTCCGGCCATACGGAAGCAACGGTGGATCTCTGCCTGCTGGCCGGCCTGCCGCCTGTCGGCGCTTTGTGTGAGCTGGTCAATGATGACGGCACGGTAATGCGCGGCCCGCAAGTGGCCGCTTTTGCGCAAAAACACGGTTTGCACCGGGTAACCGTGGCCGATCTGATCGCCTGGCGCCGCCATAAGGAAAAGCTGGTGCGGCGTATGGATACTATAGCGGTGGAAACTGCTGCCGGCCCGGCGCAGGCGCACAGTTACCAGTTGCCGTTTGAAAATCTGCAGCATATCGCGCTGGTGCTGGGCGATATTGGCGCCGGCAGTGATGTGCCGGTGCGCCTGCACCGGGAAGCCGTGCTCAGCGATGTTTTCAGCCGCCGGCATGAAGTGGATAAAATGCTGCTCCGCATGCGGGAAAAATACGGCCGCGGCGTCTTTGTTTATTTGCGCGAAGGCTCGGCCGGAGTCAAAAGCGGCGACAGTGATGCGCCTTATGACCGGGCCGCCGCGGGGGAAGAGGCGCATAAAGAGGCGCGATTGCGTGAGGAAGAATGGCGGCAGATCGGCCTTGGCGCCCAGATCTTGCGCGATCTGGGGCTGCATTCGATTATTTTGCTGGCGTCCAGAGAGCGGCATTATGTCGGGCTGGAAGGTTTCGGCATTCGCATCAGCGCGACAGATATTGTCTGACCTGCGCGCTTGCGGCAGATAAAACGGCGCAGCCGTGAAAGGTAAGGCAGATTATGGCCAAAACAGCAGAAAAACCGGTGAGCGCGGCGGCCGGCGCGGTTGGGAAACTGCGTTTTGAGGAAGCGCTGGCGGAACTGGAGGCGATTGTCGGCCGGCTGGAGCGGGGTGATGTGCCGCTGGAGCAATCGATTGCTATTTATGAGCGCGGTGAAGCGTTGAAAAAGCATTGCGAAAGCCTGTTGCAGGCGGCAGAAGATAAAGTGGAAAAAATCCGCCTGGACAGTGAGGGCAAGCCGCAAGGCACGGAAAGCCTGGATTAAAGCCGGCTTTCTTGTTTATTGCCGCGGGCGTGCCGGCGCGCGGCCGGGCTGTCTGCCGGTCAGCGGCGCGGCTGAAAGTGAGGGGGGCATTGTTCGGCAGCAAGGCCGCCGGGCGCGCGGGGCTTTGTTCCCTGTTTTCCGATTATGGCAGACAAAAGCCGCAAGCGCTGCGCGGCGAGGAGCCGGCGGCCGGTGAAGTGAAAGCGGAGAGCCGTTTAAGCGGCGGCAAATCGGGGGCGGCAACAGGGCGGGCGCTTTTATAAAATATGGCCGAAAATATCGGGCAGGGCGCCCCAGCACAAAACCCATAAGAAAGCGCCGGCCAGATTACCGGTTAGATAATGCCGGCCGCTCATGCCCAGGCTGCCGCAAATCAGGCCGTTCAGCTCCCGCGCAATGGGGATAAAACGGGCAATGGCAACAAAATAGACGCCCCTTTTTTCTACCATAGCTTCAAATTGGGCGAGTTTCTGCCGGTCAAAGCGGAAAAACCGCGCCAGCCGGGCGACAAGCTTTTGCCCGCCGCAGCGGCCGATATACCAGCCGGTCTGGCTGCCGAGAAAGGTGCCGGCAAAAGCGGCAAGCAGCATGGTATCAAAAGCAATTTTGCCCTTATCGGCCAGCACCGAGCCGGCAAAGAGCAGCGATTCGGCCGGGATAAACGGCACGCCAAGGGCGTTGATATAAAGAAGCGGGAAAAAGCTCAGGCCGCCATAATGAGCGATCCAGCCGGTAATATGTTGAGCTATGGACATAGAGCCTCTTGCCGGGCGGCCCGGCTTGATACCGGCCGCTATAGGCGGTGATTTTGCCGGGCTTTTGCCGGCCTGTAAAGGCAAAAACGGCGCTGCGGGCGGTTAATCAGGCCTCTTCCGGCGGTTTTTGCCGGTATTTTTTGCCAAAAAGCCGGACAAAACTTGTTTTATTGCGCTGCTGCGCTTAAAAGCAGGGTTTTAGCAGTGATGCCCTGCCCGGTTTATCAGCCGGTCAGGGCGCTGCCGCAAGCCGATAACCGCTCTGGCCAGGGAGATATGCGTGCCGCAACCGGAAACCGTTTTATTGGATAAGCTGGCCGGCCCTGCCGATTTGCGCCAAATGGCGGAAAAGGATCTGCCGCTGCTGGCAGAGGAGCTGCGCCGCGAGATGATTGCCATTGTCGCCGAGACCGGCGGCCATTTGGGTGCCGGGCTGGGCGTGGTTGAGCTGACGGTGGCGCTGCATTATGTCTTCAATACCCCTTATGACCGGCTGATATGGGACGTAGGCCACCAGTCTTACCCGCACAAGATCCTTACCGGGCGGCGCGGCCAGATGCGCAGCCTGCGTCAGGCGGGCGGCCTTTCCGGCTTTACCAAACGCAGCGAGAGTGTCTATGACCCGTTTGGCGCCGGCCATTCTTCCACCTCTATTTCGGCCGGGCTGGGCATGGCCATGGCCGAAAAACTGCAGGCCGGGCAGGACAGGGAAGAAGGCCGGGCGCATGAGCGGCGCAATATTGTCGCGGTGATTGGTGACGGCGCCATGTCGTCCGGCATGGCTTTTGAGGCGATGAATAATGCCGGCGCGGTAGACGCTAATCTGATTGTGATTCTCAATGATAATGATATGTCGATAGCGCCGCCGACCGGAGCGATGAGCGCTTATCTGGCGCGGCTGGCCTCGGCCCCCGCTTATCTGGCGCTGCGCCGCCATGCCCGCGCTTTAAGCCGCCGGCTGCCGAAATTTGTTTCCGACACGGCGCGCAAGACAGAAGAATATGCCCGCGGCCTGTTAACCGGCGGCACTTTGTTTGAAGAGCTGGGTTTTTATTATATCGGCCCGATAGACGGCCATAATCTCAGCCATTTATTGCCGGTATTGAAAAATGTGCGCGATCACAGCGCCGGCAGAGCCGGGCAAATGCCGGTGCTGGTGCATGTGGTGACCAAAAAGGGCAAAGGCTATGCGCCGGCAGAAGAAGCGCGCGATAAATATCACGGTGTCGGCCGCTTTAATGTAACCACCGGCGAGCAGGTGAAATTGCCGGCCAATGCCCCCAGTTTTACCCGGATTTTTGCCGATAGCCTGGTGGAAGAAGCGCGGCAGGACGAAAAAATTGTCGCCATTACCGCCGCCATGCCGGGCGGCACCGGGCTTGACCGCATGGCCGAGCTGTTCCCCCGCCGGGTGTTTGATGTCGGCATTGCCGAAGGTCATGCGGTAACCTTCGCCGCCGGGCTGGCGGCGGAAGGCTTCAAGCCTTTTGTTGCCATTTATTCCACCTTTTTGCAGCGCGGCTATGATCAGATTGTTCATGATGTGGCGCTGCAGGGCCTGCCGGTGCGTTTTGCCATTGATCGCGCCGGTTTTGTCGGCGCGGACGGCGCTACTCATGCCGGCAGTTTTGACACCGGCTTTTTAACCGCTTTGCCCGGCTTTGTTGTCGCCGCTCCGGCCGATAATGTCGAGCTTAAGCATATGGTGCGCACCGCCGCCGCCTATGATGACGGGCCGATAGCCTTTCGTTATCCGCGCGGCGAGGGTGAAGCGGGGGGGGAATTGCCGCTGCGCGGTGAAATTTTGCCGATCGGCAAAGGGCGGATAATGCGGGAAGGCAGCAAAGTGGCGTTGCTTTCTTTCGGCCCTTTGCTCTATGAGGCGCTGGGCGCGGCCGAGCGGCTGGCGGCTGAGGGCATATCCGCCACTGTGGCTGATGCGCGCTTTGCCAAACCGCTGGACGAAGAGCTGATAGCGCGGCTGGCGCGTGAGCATGAGACGCTGATAACGCTGGAAGAAGGCGCGGTTAACGGCTTTGGCGCGCAAGTGCTGCAATTTTTAAGCCGCAAAGGGCTGCTGGATGCCGCACCCGGGCGCCGGGGGCTGAAGATTCGCACGCTGACCTTGCCCGACAGCTATTTGCAGCAGGGGGAGCAAAAACAGGTTATGGCGCAAATCGGCCTGTCGGCGGCGGGCATTGCCGCTGCGGTGGCGGCGCTGGTGCGCGGCGCGGCTTGAAGGCGCGGCCGGGCGGCGCTTAATGGGAGCAGGCGGCTGATGGGCGCTGATAAAGGCAAAATGCGGCTGGATAATCTCTTGCTGGCGCGCGGCTTTTTCAGCTCGCGCGCCCGGGCGCGGGACGCTGTTTTGCGCGGCACAGTGCGGCTTTTGGGGGAGGTGGCGCGCAAACCGGGGCTGTTGGTGGCGGCCACTGCGGCGCTGGAAGTGGCCGACCCGGCGCAAGCCTATGTTTCTCGCGCGGCGCTCAAGCTGCAGGCGGCGCTGGAGCATTTCGCCCTGTCGCCGCGCGGGGCAAGGGCGGCGGATATTGGCGCTTCCACCGGCGGCTTTACCCAAATATTGCTGGAGCAAGGGGCGAGCCATGTAACGGCTATTGATGTCGGCTATGGGCAAATGGCGGCAGGTTTGCGGGCGGATAAGCGGGTCACCCTTCATGAGGGGCTGAATGCCCGCGCTATTACCGCGGCGCATTTCAGCGCTGAGGGCCGTTTGCAGCGGCCGGATTTTATTACCTCTGATGTCAGTTTTATTTCGCTGAAACTGGCTTTGCCGCCGGCGCTGGCGCTGGCCGCTGCCGGCGCCAAAGCGGTGCTGCTGGTTAAGCCGCAATTTGAGGCCGGGCGCGCGCATATTGGCAAAAACGGGCAAATACGGGATAAAGCGCAGGCTGAGCTGATTGCGCAGGAGCTGTATCACTGGCTGGACGCGCTGCCGCAATGGCGCGCCTGCGGCCTGTGCCAAAGCCCGATAGAAGGCGGCGAAGGCGCAGTTGAGTTTTTGCTCTATGGTGAAAAGCAAAGCGCGGCTGAGCCGGATTCAATTGGGCCGAGGGTTAAGCCTGCCGGTAAGGCAGGCGAGAAGAAAGAGCAGGCTGATGATCAGTGAGGTGGAAATCGGCTCGATGGGGGCTGAGGGCGAAGGCATGGCGCTGTTAGCCGGCAAGCCGGTTTATGTGCCTTTTACCCTGCCGGGCGAGCTGGCGGAAATAGCGCCGGGCACCGGGAACAGGGCGCGTTTGCAGCGTGTGTTGCGGGCCTCACCGCAGCGGCGGGAAGCGCGCTGCCGCCATTTCGGCGCTTGCGGCGGCTGTGTGCTGCAGCATTGGCAGGCCGAGCCGTATCAGGCATGGAAACAAAGCCGGCTAACGCAGGCTTTGGCGCAAACCGGCCTGACAGAGGCGGATATAAAAAGCCGCATAGCGCCGCTTTTTAGCGTCAGCGCGGCGACAAGGCGGCGGCTGGTGCTCAGCGCGGTCTGGCGCAGCGGGGCGCTGCAACTGGGCTTTAACCGCCTGCACAGCCATGAAATTATTGCGGTGGAGCAATGCCCGGTGGCGGAGCCGGCTTTGGTGGCGGCGCTGCCCTTTCTCCGTCACCTATTGGCGCTGCTGCGGGCGCGGCGGGAAGGCTGTCATATTGTGCTGACAGCGGCGGAAAACGGCCTTGATATAGCGCTGCAAGGTTTGACTCCGCCGCTAAAAGAAGAAGAAAAGCGCCGCTGCGCTGACTATATGGTGCAGGCGGCGGCCGCAGCTCATATTGTGCGGCTGAGCAGCGCGGCGGAAATTCTGGTCGAATTTGCCCGGCCCTTTGTGCATTTTGGTGCCGTGCCGGCCGAGCTGCCGCCCGGCGCTTTTTTGCAGGCGGCAGCCGCGGCAGAAGATTATATGGGCGCTGTGGCCGCTCACGCTCTGCGCCGCTGCAAAAATATCGCCGACCTGTTTGCCGGCTGCGGCAGCTTCACCTTCCGGCTGGCGGGGCAAAGCAATGTTCATGCGGTGGAGCAGGATAAAGCCGCCTTGGCGGCTTTGGCGCAAGCGGCGGC
>Ga0157357_1000616_pt1 | contig 15037 bp, 19 predicted proteins | sample AttcapACBM1_FD_111485 | JGI IMG/M metagenome (GOLD analysis project Ga0157357, IMG submission 111485) | Fungus gardens microbial communities from leaf cutter ant in Botucatu, State of Sao Paulo, Brazil - Atta capiguara ACBM1 | ecosystem: Host-associated > Fungi > Mycelium > Unclassified ... | reverse complement strand
TTAGCTACCTATTATATCCTAAGTATCTTATTTGAAATATGTGACTAGTATAACTCATAAACCTATTTTTAGACTTCCAAGAGACCCTCATTGGATCTTGAACAATAAGATATAAATCACATCTAACAATATACATATATTGAATAATGTTTCCATACTTTATTCAACATCTTCTGTAATTTTCTCATAAATGGTTTCTTCTTCTAGGTATGTTTCTTACCTAACATATTGTTATAATGTTATTCTTTTAGAACTTTCTACATGATATCATGTTACAACTTCTTATCCAAGTTTTAAATAAGAAAAACAAAAAATAAAAGAGAAAAAGATGAAAAAACCTAAGTCTATCTTCTTAAAGCTTGAAATATCTTCTGTAAGAGGACCAGCTCTTACATAAAATTCCAGTGCTCAATCACTATCAATATCTATACCAAACTTTATAAAGTTTCCAGTTTTTATTAAGACAATTAACAAAGTCTGTAGTATTTACATAGACTTTAATATCTCCAGAAGAATCTAAGTATTAATTGATATGATACTAGTAAATACACTGCTTACCTTTAGAAGAATATAAGAGAATAGAGTAAGATCTCTAGAGGTAACAAATATTCTATATAGCTAATATCTATATTCTAAACTCTTGAATCAGCTTACTTGAAGAGAAATAATGAAAAAAGTGTAATCAGGGACATTTCCAGTAGAATCATCTATAATGTCAGCCTAGAAGGCAAGGAAGGGTTACTATTAATAATAGATGAAAGATTAAACTCAGAAAGCAACAGTGGAGAGCAGAGAAGTTGAAGAGATGAGCACCACAGACTTAGTTGGCAGTATTTGACCTCAAGTCAGAGGAGTAGGCACTACAGGCATAATCAGTGGTATTTGGCTTGTGAATTTGAACTCTATAGGTCTCTCAGGTAATATTATAAGCAAAAGAACAAGTCTTCTTATAGTTCTCTTTAGTCAGCAATTACTGAACATCAAAAGATAACTCTATGGAATTCATCAAGCCAATACTGCTACTCTCTGCCATTGAACTCTATTGAGTATATGTAAGGGAACCTGTCTTTACATAAAGTTTTAGTACCCAAAATTTGTCTCTGATCTCACCAAATTCTACAGTATTTTTACTCTCTATTAGTCAGCACTCTCCTACCACCACTAGACTCCACAGCCTTTCTCAAACTAATCTACCAAATCTTGCAGGACTTTACAAGCATATTATCAACCTCCATCATTATGTAAATTTCTTTCTTTCTTTTTCAGTAGATTTCTAGATACTTTTATTAGAGTTTCTAACTATCTAGCTGTTATTATTTTTTGGTTATATCAGTATTGTTCCACCAGATTAGAATGTACTCAAGTAGTATTTAGAATAGCTGTCACCTTCAAAAGACCTTAGTTTGTTCTCTTAAGATTCTTCCAGAGATAAGTGCTACTTATACTTTATAAACAACTCTACAGACTTTGCTTAGTTATTCTAACATCTATCTTTTGAGAGTCTGCTACAGATCTTGGTTACTAAGATGTAAATAATACCTAATATTGCTTTAACTACTTATTATATAGCTATTAGATGCAGTTCACATCTTGTTATCTGAGATTTGGTAGGGTATCTTGGAAGTCCAGAATAAGTAATTATGTGTTATCTGAGAATGCAGAAGATAAGTTGGTATAACCTTCAGCTTCAGCTTGTGTGCTGCACCTCTACTAGTTATACTGGTTATATATTTCAGAATGAAACTTGGGAACTTAGAAGGTAGCAAGATATGTTGTTGCTGACACTAGAAGAGTGATGCTTGTTTGAGTTTATTTTTAGAATGACTACTATAGTATAAACTACCAGATTATATCCTAAGTAGCATACCTAGGATAATTATCTAGAATGTAAACTACTAAGCAAGTTATTCTGGATACTGGTGATCCTTAGATGTCAGGGAATGGAGGTCTATGGATTTAACTAAGGCCAGTGAGGACATTTGAGGTGGAATGGAGAATAGATGGAACACAGAATGTGATAGTGGCCATAATTCCAGACAAAGTCAGAGTTGAAAGAGATAAGGAGTAAGTAGGTTATTTGAGTTCAATTATCAGACTAAGGAAAGTGTAAAGTATCTACTTAGTTTTGAAAATGATCTTCAGATAAGATGACAACCTGAAGTCTAAGTAACTTGTTACTTAGTAATGAAACAGAAAGATAGGATTTGTGTTGTGCATGGATATAAAAAATATCTAGAACTGTTAAGAAGCTTATTTGTAAGTGGAAGACAAATATCTTTTGAAAGTCAGTCTATAACAACTAGATAGTATTTAAAGTAGTTAGTGTCTTTAGAAACTCTATTCTGTTTTCTGAAGATTTTCTAGAGATAGGTTGTGTAGTTGGTCAGCTAGTTAATATACTTAAGATTTTATGAAACTCTGGAGTTCTCCATATTTCCTTTCAATTGCCCTAACAATTTGGGCCACTACTTATACTAAGTATACTTAGTCTGTGTTGAATTAAAGATTCTGTTTATTTATACTCATGACTGTATTTAGCACAATATGACTAAGTCATGTTGCAATAAGTCATTTGAGTCTTATCAATTTATACATTTGTATTAGTGTAGTATACATGCTGCTTATACATGTTACTCTTTAATTAGAATAGACATATCCTGTAGAATATATAAATCCTAGTAGATACACTGTTGTTAATTAGTTCCAAGCTATATACTTGTTCTATATTGCTCACCTTCAGCTTTCCACCAACTATCTAATCCTAATAATATATGTGACTAGTTTAGTAATTTAGTAAGTATTTCGTTCAACTAGTGGCTTAGAGTCTTTCTATTTAGATAGGACGTAGGGTCAAGTCATTCTATGTCCATCATTAATCTAAGCACAGTTTCTGAAGTAGTTCTTTTTGTCCTGGGCTTCTCACACATCAATTGTTCATGCCACTCAAGTCACACAGCCTTGTGTGCCACTGATCAGATACACAAGCTCCCAGTCTTCCTAGAATGTTTATCAATTATCAATTTTCACACTTTGAAAATACCCCCAAGCAAACCCAACCAATGGCGACCCTGGTTTGTAATCGCCTACTCCACGTTCTCATGGAGAGGAGATCTATTCCCACACCGCATCTTCCGTGCCGGGTACGCCGTTCCGATGGAAACCTTCTTCATTCTTTTATTTCCAGCTGACCTGTATGTATTTATATTCATCGTATATCAACGGAGGGATTGGAAATTCATTCCCGATTCACCATGCCTTCCACCTTTTCGTACCAGTGGGACACTCCCGTATACAAGGGATCCACATCCTTCAACACAGGCCTCTTTATCGGCGGCGAATTTGTCGATGGGGTCAATGGGACAACAATCGAGTGCGTACGCTGGCTTTGACTTTGACGCGATGCTCATTCTGATCTTGTTAGCATCTTCAATCCGAGTGAGTGCTATCTGTGCAGTGGCGGGCACCTATTCACATTAGTTCTTCTCAGCCGACGGAAAACTCATCACGCAAGTCTCTGAAGCAACAGAGGCAGATGTCGACCGTGCAGTCGAAGCCGCCCAGAATGCATTTGATTCCACATGGGGACTCAATGTTGGTGCAAGTCGACGAGGAGATTTGCTCTACAAGCTTGCACAGATGATGGAAAAACATGTGGACGAGCTGGCAGCAATCGAAGCTATGGACACTGGCAAGACATTCGGATGGGCGAAAAGTGTCGATGTCGCCTTCTCCATCGAGGTTATCAAGCATTATGCCGGTTGGGCAGACAAGAACTTTGGTCAAGTGTCTGAATCAGACGAACGAAAATTGACATACACTAGGCATGAACCTATTGGTGTTGTCGGTCAAATTGTTCCGTGGAACTTCCCTCGTAGGCTCTTCTCACGTCTCATCCCTTTCTTGGGTTAACACCGGCCTAGTTCTTATGTTCGCGTGGAAAATTGGGCCTGGACTTGCTACGGGAAACAGCATTGTCTTGAAACCATCCGAGTTTACGCCTCTAACCACTCTTCGTATGTGTACTTTCATCCAAGAAGTAGGTTTCCCGCCAGGCTCTGTCAATGTCATAACTGGTTATGGAAACACCGCTGGCAATGCTATCACCTCGCACATGAAAATTGAAAAGGTTTGTTTGTATTTCATACTATGATTGGTAAAGTCCAAACCGCCCTCCAGGTTGCCTTCACCGGTAGCACTCTCGTTGGACGGAAAGTCATGGAAGCAGCTGCAAAGAGTAATATTAAGAACGTCACGCTTGAGCTTGGCGGAAAATCGCCGACCATCGTCTTCAACGACGCAGATCTTGAAAAGGCAGTCAATTGGGCAGCTCACGGTCTTCTGTAGGTGCTTTTCCCACTTGATGTATAACTTGCGCTCTGAATAAGTTCGCAGTTGGAACCACGGTCAAGCATGCTGTGCCTGCACTCGTATATTCGTCCAGGAAGGTATCTATGACGAATTTTTGGCCAGATTCACCCAGAAAATTCAGAAAACCAAACTGGGTGACCCCTTCGGTCAGGACATTGATCAAGGCCCTCAAGTCTCCCAAGTTCAATATGATGTGAGTATGATGTCTTTCATGGCACAAAAAAAAGCTCAACGATAGGCTGTAGCGTATCATGTCCTATATTGATTCCGGCAAACGCGAGGGAGCTACTGTCCATACCGGCGGTAGTCGATTCGGAGATGAGGGGTACTTCATTAATCCGACAATTTTCACCGATACCAATCCTGATATGAAGATTGTCAAGGAAGAGATTTTCGGTCCTGTTGGCGTTGTTATTAAATTCAAGGATGAGTCCGGTAAGGCCACTTGGCAATTATAGTTTTGTGGCATACTGCTCATCCCATGTCTCTAGATGTTATGAAACAAGCTAATGACTCTGATTATGGTCTTGCATCTGCCATCTTCAGTCAAGACATCAACAGAGCGCTGAATACAGCACATAAGATCAAGGCTGGAACTGCATGGGTAAAGTTTACTCATGGTATTTATGACAAGGGATGTTGATATATCTATATCATCATAGGTCAACCTTGCGAATCACCTTCATGCCAGTGCTCCATTTGGTGGCTTTAAGCAATCCGGCATCGGTCGGGAACTGGGAGAGTATGCTCTTGCAAAGTGAGTTTTCCTATTCATGTGGGAATATTCATGCTCAATTAGGATCAGCTATACAAGCGTCAAGGCCGTTCATGTTAACCTTGGTCTCAACATCTAAGGACAGAGCTACTAATGTCATTGACTCGTTTTTTTCCTTCAGAGTTATTGGTAACTTTGTGATCTACGTTGCTCGGATGTTCGGATGTTATCCTTCCTCATAACAAGTTGTGTAACCTCAAAAAAGAAAAATGATTGATCTATCTCAAAATAGTGTTTTCGGTCTACATTCCTTAAATCTCCAAACTTCCCATGGCACCTTCACCACCAACCTCAGAGACAGTCACACTCAACCCTACATCAATCCCTACGATAAATGTCACATCCACCGTCGTAGTTGTCCGTCCTGCCATTTCACTTTTGCCCTTGTGTATCATGCCAAGTTTAGCGGTCAGTGAAATTGAACCGAGGAAAGCTGATTTTTCTATCTGTTTGGATTTGACTTCGACTTCATCTTCCTCATCCTCTTCGCTGGTGTCAGCACCAGTACCTTCATCATTGTCAGAGTAAACAGGTTTGGGGAGCTCGACTTTTTCAGTGCGAATGGATTGGTTCACTTCCCATATTTCGACAAGTAATTCATTCGATGATGAAAGTTCAATGTCGAAGCGGACAGTTCGACGATTGGGTATAGGCGTTTCTTTCTGTACGATAGGAATCCAAGTACCACCAAGTTCATTGTTACTTCCATTGGGTAGTAAAACTCCGAGTGTTTTCGTTGTAGCACGAATCTCTACTCTTTCCTGATCACTGGTGAATGTGGCAAGAAGTTCAGGATCAGAAATTTCGGAGATGAGATGAGCTTGAGAGGCACAACCACGGGCTAAGATTGTTGTTGGATCACCAACTCCGCCACCGGTGATTATCCCACGAGTGAAAGGAGTTTCGATGTCATCATAGAATCCACCTGAAACGATGATATGTTCATCTAATCCAGGTAATGAAGCTGAGCCACCAACATAGACGATTTCGTCTACCTCATGAGGATCCACTTTAACGCTCTCGAGTAGGGAAACGATGGAAGAAGTAATGGAAGAGTATACTGAGCGGACGACAAGGTCAAATCGCATACGATTGATGGAACCATTGAAATCAACACCGTCTTTGAGTGATTCAACTGGACACGATGCAACACCAGGAGAAGCGGATATAGTACGTTTGGTATGTTCCAATGCAAGCCGGAGTTTTGCTTCTGCACGTTGATCCTGGGCTTGAGTAGCAGGACAGACAGTGAGGGGAATTTTAGTTTTCTTGGTGAACTCGGAAGCAAAGTATTTCACGAGGAGAGTGTCAATAAGATCTCCACCAACAGATGGGGTTGTATTTGAAGCAAGGGTGTGCACAAGACCAGAGCGAAGAGAGAGGAGAGAAACGGATGTTGATGATGCACCAACATCAACTATGAGCTGAGTCCTGTCAGGAGGGAGAGTACTTGCCCACGAGGGAGCTGAAGTTATAGCTACAGCTGCACCTGCTTCGTCTAGAAGTTGGGAAACGTTGATACCAGTTTCAGTTGCGGCTTTTCGAAGAGCGGAACGTTGAGAGGAAGTGAACCATGACGGAACAGTGATAACGGCATGTTTGACTGGTTTTCCGAGGTAAGATTGGGCTGAAGCAATGAGAGAACCGAGGAAAAGGACGGTCACTTCTTCTGGAGTAAAGTAACGGTCAACTGAGATGGGTTCGGATCGGGGTGTTGGAAGGGTTGAAGTGGCAGGGGTATTAAGACTAGAGGTCAGAGTACTGCTGGGTGGAAGGGGAGTGGGTGCAGGTTGAAGAACGGTGACCTTGTAAGCTGGTGTGTCTGGAAGATCAGGATGTTGGACTACAGGTGCAGAGAAATTGATCGTGGATTGTGGGACCTCGGAGAACCTGGCACAGCACTTGAGTTATCTGACACAAAATAAAAATAAAGGAACCTACTTTATACCTACAAGGTCACGAAAACCGGTGATCGTATTTTGTGCATTTCTGACAAGTTGGTGTTTGGCCTGGTTGCCAATATACTGCGAGATTGATCAGCAACGCTATCCATCGGGTGAGAGACGACAAAGCTCACCATCTCTTCGCCTTGGAACGAAATGGCACAAGCAATCTGACGCTCTCCATCCTCGTTCGCGATGCACTCTGTTTGTCCTTCCTGAGTTTCTGGTCAAAATCATCCCCGCGAGCATAAAATAAATAAAAAAACGCCCACCTTGGCAAGTACGGCTATTGACGCGTACGAATTACCAAAGTTGATTCCAACAACAGGTGGTATGGATGTGAGCTCGACACTTGGCTTATTAGCAATGCCGTTTGGGATCCGTGGCGCAGAAGCCATTTCTGAAGTTAACACGGCCAAAAACTTTTTTCTCAATTAATCAAATAATCAATTCACGTGATGTCGGTGGTCCATGTTCCTTCGACATACATCTTCTGTTAAAGACTATGATCTGCACGCATCTTGACCAGCTCAGGAGCTTGAGCTCGCCATCAGGGCAGTTAATTCACAGGGAGGAATGTACCCTGTGTTTCGATGGACAAGTATGTCCGTTACAAATCCTGTAATGCCGCTGACGGCCTAATCGCAAGGACTTTCCAACTGGTATCGATGTTTGCCTAACCTGTTTCAATGGAGGATGTAGGGATACTGAGAGGAGACATGTTTTCCTCCACTTTGAAAAACATCATCACCCATTCACTTTAAATGTGAAGAGAAAGCTCAAATCGAATTCACAGCGCGTATGTGACCTATATCTAGACACATCATCACCCATTCACTTTAAATGTGAAGAGAAAGCTCAAATCGAATTCACAGCGCGTATGTGACCTATATCTAGACACATCCCTTTTTTTTTTATCTGACTCTCAGATGGACGACAAGGAACCACCTATGAAAATAAAGAAACTGGCCATTGTGGAGGAACGTGAAGAGGACAAGTATGAGTATACATTGACCATCAGATGCTGGCTGTGCGAACCTGCAGGAGGAATCCCTGTCCCGGATGCCTTGCAAGATGTGAAAGTGCGTCTAACCATGGTCCACATCTTCTCAGAAACTGATATCTGATTGTAATAACAGATCCAAGCCCTTACAAGTAGTGTTATGACTTCACTCTCGTCTGCACGTCAATCCGAGGTCAAAGCCTGGGAGGAAGAAATTGTACCATGCGAACATACACTTACACTCCAACAAGAGGCTCTGAATCCAATTCCTGCCTCAGGTGCGATCACTCTTCTATACACTCTTTGAAAACTTGTCATCAACATCTGTCACACGTTAGATTTAGCACACTGTCGGGCTTGCGACCTAAAAGAAAACTTGTGGTTGTGCATGACTTGCGGCTCACTCGGATGCGGCCGCCAACTATACGGTGGATTGGGAGGAAACGGTCATGGTCTACAACACTTTAACGAGTCGGGTCATCCAATTAGTGTCAAGCTTGGAACGATTACACCTGATAGAGGCGCAGGTGCGATACTATTTCATATTACCAAGTTCATCGTAAACGTTCTACTTTTCGTCAGACATATTTTGCTACATTTGTGATGATATGAAACAAGACCCGCAACTAGCATCCCACCTCTCCACATTTGGCATCAATGTACAAGTACTTAGCAAAACCGAAAAAAGCATCACTGAACTCGTGAGGATTTACCCCTCGATTAATATAAATTTCTCTCTCTCATCTATGCTCTATTTGACTGCTCAGCAACTCGAACTCAATCTCAAATACGACTTCTCTCTTACTTCCGAAGATGGTACTGCCCTCGAACCAGTCTTCGGTTCCGGCCTTACAGGTCTCCAAAATCTTGGCAACTCATGCTATATGGCTTCAGTCCTCCAGACTCTGTTCTCGCTTAAACCCTTCCAAGGTACTTTTTCCTGACTTGAGTAGTAACAATTCTGATCATGGATTATCTTTGATTGTTTGAAGAAAGATACAATCATTCGTATGCAAGGATGCATGAGCGATCATGTGAAAAACTACCTGCAGATTGCTTAGAATGTCAGATGTGCAAAATCGCAGACGGACTAGTCAGTGGGAGGTATTCTGTCCCCAGTACTCGCGCGAATGCCAATCCCACTACACAAAAATTAGTCTTCCAAGATGGCATTAGGCCTGTGATGATCAAAAACATCATTGGGAAAGGACATGCCGAGTTTTCGACAATGAGACAACAAGACTCAGAGGAATTTCTGACGCATTTAATCCAGACGCTCAGAAGAGACTTGCACAAGTTCAAGTCTCAAGGAGTCGGTATGTTGCGTACTCTTCGCAATCTTTCTTCCCTTCACTGACCCAATTTCCCTTTTTTTCTGTTTCATGCACCCTGTACTCCATAGATGTCCAGGATCCGACGACGATATTTTCATACGCATTGGAACAACGTCTTCAATGTGCGGATTGTAAAAAAGTGCGATATGTTACTGAGGACGCCGATATCTTGAGCGTATCTGTGCCTGCTACTGAGAAAGGTAAGATAGAAGACGGAACGAAGACGATTTACGAGGATGTGGAGTTGACGAAATGCCTGGAGATGTTGTTGACTACCGAGGCACTGGAGTATAACTGTCCGAATTGTGAAAAGACTGTGCATGCGTTGAAGTACGTTCGAGTCTACACCTTATCATCTTGACAGATGATATATGATGCATTTTCCCCCAGGCAAACAAAATTTGCAACGTTGCCAGAAACGCTTATCGTGCACGCCAAAAAATTCCAACTTGTTAATTGGGTTCCTACAAAACTTGATATACCCGTTATCCTCCCCATGGGAGATGTACTTGAGTTTACGGACAAACATGTCGGGAAGGGATTACAACCTGGTGAACAAGAACTGGGTGAAGCTCGTGCGCATGTTCTCCTCTCTTTTCCTCGTCATTGAAATTACTAATTTTGCTCACACTTTTCGTCCACAGCTCTACCGCTGCCGCCATTCGATCCTGAAGCATTGACTCAACTACTCATTATGGGTTTCCCGGAGATCAGGTGCCAGAAAGCGTTGTTAGCGATAGGAAGTTCGAATGCAGATTTAGCATTACAATGGTTGTTAGAGCACTCTGAGGATCCTGGTAAGATAGCTAATGATATCATCCACTCCTTGCAGGAGAGCTCATGGATACACTTATGTCATGTTAAGATATCGATGCACCAATTCGGGTTCCTATCACAGGGAGTGAGGCGGCGACGTTACCTGAGCCTCCTGAAGAGTTGGTTTTGATGTTGATGGATATGGGGTTCACGAGTATGCAAGCGAAGAAGGCGTTAAGGCAGACTGTGCGTCATGCTTTCTCCTGCCTGAACTCGGGAGGTATTTGCTCACACTTCCGCGCACCAACCTATTAGGATAATAATATGGAACGTGCTGTGGAGTGGTTATTCTCCCATCCCGATGATGATGGTTCCGAACCTCTCTTTACTTCTGCTGTCACATCAGAGAAAATTTTACCCGGAACGAAGGATACCCCGGTTCGATACCAGCTTAAAGCATTTATTTCCCATAAAGGGCCGTCTGTTCATTCAGGACATTATGTCGCACATATAAAGAAGGGAGGGGAGTGGGTGTTGTTTAATGATGAAAAGGTTGTGCGAGCTGATGAGGAGAGTGTGAGAATGTTGAAACAATTGGCGTACTTGTATGTGTTTGAAAAGGAGTAGGTTAAAGGGAAGGAATCATTGATTAATCCACTTGTGTAAGAAGCATGACGACGAAATGCACTGGATTTGAGTCTTGTCCTCCCAAGCACAATAAGGGTGCTATTTTGAGAGGTTGGACTGGACCAAGTTATGCAATGTTGCCCAGTGTATCCCAAGAACTGCTGCTCTCATTTTTTGTCTTATGGCAGGTTGGGAATGTCGTACCTGATATAGGCACTTAGACACTGAGCATAGACAACCATAGTGTCTGTCGATAGATTTTGCATTCTTCCAGTCTCTTCTGAGTGCCTGCTACCTGCGCCACTTTGTTACGGCCATGTTTAAGGTCCCATTGTGGAAGGTGTACTTTAATTACCCGATCCTTGATCACGAAGTCATTCACGTGGGTGATGCTCTATTGGTGAGCCTCAAAAATTCTATGATTTTCACCTTGCTTAGCCACTGGAAGTCTCATATATATTGTAGGGGAGAGATGAGAAAGTGAGAAAAGATAGGGGGTCGTTGAGTTCATCCATATGGGGCAACAGATGCCACGGCCGATACATGAAGTGCTCTATCATTGTCAGGCACTAGGTTGAGCATGAAAGATTCCACCGTTTTTTGAAATATGATTGGTGTTTTTGACATATCTAGGCCACGTGTGAATAATCAGTTCAATCAAAAGTGATGTAGACTTTAGACTTACTGAGTCATCAAATACCGAAGGGGAAAAAGGTGATACAAATGTCCCCTATGTAAGATCTCTTATGTAAGCTATAACCCCATTGGGATGAGTCCGCCCTTGGTCTTACAAACTCTTCCCAAGCTGAACCACACTCCCCCTGGAGGAGAGAGACTGTAGATAACGCTCATCCTCTTTTAGAGACATATTTTCCTTTACTATTCATATTAAATCACAGCTGACCCCGTCATATTTGTCCATCTACCTATATTAGAAAACATACACTAATTTCCTTACTTTGAATATAAATGCTGACAAAAATTAAATCACATGGAGCTCGTGAAACTCGTGTGAATGTCGTTTGGAAAATGCTGATTCAGAATGTCGGGGTATATATTGCGTACTCTAGAGATAGATATCACTCATTAATCATGGCGGAGACTCGCACTTATACTCATATCTTCGACACACCAGTGTACAAAGGCTCTGTGACTATCAATACTTCGTGAGTGTGGGAACTTGTTACTCTTTAACTCCTGCTCACAGAAAACAGCCTTTTTATCGATGGGAAGTGGGTCGATCCTGTTGAAGGAGGAGACAAGATAGAGTGTGTTTTTATTTTGACTTTATCAGTCACCATTAACCGGGTTTTTTTAGTGTCATCGATCCGTGCAAGTTTGGTGACTTCTCTTAAATATCAGGAACTGATACGGCTCAGCCACAGGACGGATAATCACCTCGGTCGCTGGGGGTACAACAAAAGATGTGGATCTCGCTGTAGCCGCGGCCAAAAAGGTACGAGAGATCCAAGAACAAGAGCGTAACAGCATGCTCAATTCAGCACAGGCCTTCAAAACAGCATGGGGATTGAAAGTCCCAGGCAGAGAACGCGGAATATTGCTAGCGAAGCTAGCTGATCTGGTTGAAAAGCATGCCGATGAGTTGGCGGCGCTTGAAGCTATCAATGTCGGTGAGTATAGGTTTCTTTGGTCGGTCATATCTATTGATGATTATCGTCAAATAGGAAAACCATTCAACTCTGCAAAGGTCGGTGATGTCAAAAGCACTGTCTCCACTATCAGGTATTATGCAGGGTATGCGGACAAGATACATGGAAAGACAATCGAAGTAGGTTCAACGTTATGTGACGATTGACCAGTTTTCATTAAATGTCGATCTAGACGACAGAAAATAAGATGGCGTATACACGACATGAACCTTTTGGCGTGTGTGTGAGTCTATAGCTCGGAAAGGGTGTAGAACCATGGATGAATCAGTTAATGCACAATTTAGGGTGCCATCACACCGTGGAATTTCCCATTGGTCGGTTTTTTGAGCTTCGCATGTCGACACTGAACTATCCGCTGACATCCCTGTGCTGTTGTAGGTGATGGTTTCGTGGAAGATCGCTCCTGCGCTGGCTACAGGAAACACTGTCGTCTTGAAGGTCTGTTCAGGCCTCTCCGGTGCCCAAGCAGGAATTTGATGTTGAAATGGAATATAGCCATCGGAAATCACACCGCTCACCGCTCTGTTTTTAGCTGACTTGGTAAATCAAGCTGGCTTCCCTCCCGGTGTTCTCAATATTGTCAATGGTTATGGTGTGTCCAAGAGTAAATTCGTGCGGTAGGTTAATAACTTAAGGTCGGAACAGGTCATTCTGTCGGCTCTGCAATTTCAGCCCATCCCTTGATTGGGAAGGTCGCGTTTACAGGAAGCACACTCACCGGGCGCAGGATTCTCAAGGCTGCAGCCGAATCGAACTTGAAGAAAGTGACATTGGAGCTTGGCGGCAAAAGCCCAACTATCATTTTCGATGACGCCGATCCTGGGCAAGCTATCAAATGGGCGACACATGGTATTTTGTAAGTCCACCAAATCCTTTGAGTACTCGACCGTTAAACCCACGCAATTTTCTATTAGCACTAACATGGGTGTGCATATACATACACAGATAACTTGGTGGATATACTCAGTCATTGGGCAGGCCAATCATGCACTGCGGGTTCTCGAATCTACGTACAAGAAGGAATCTATGCTGCATTTCTTGAAGGCTTCACAAAAGTTGCCGAAACGCTCGCACAAGCAACTGGTGGTCCCTTTGAAGAGGGCGTTAGGCATGGTCCACAGGTGTCCGCTGTACAATATGAAGTAAGAGGCTCCATGACCATGGGTCAGTCGTCGAACTGAAAACATGTGTTGTAGCGTGTAATGGGGTATATAAACTCGGGGAAGGCGGATGGAGCGAAAGTGCACATAGGAGGGGAGCGGCACGGAGATCAAGGATACTTCATTAAACCAACAATTTTCACTGAAGCGACAGCCGATATGAAAATCATGCAAGAAGAGATCTTTGGTCCGGTTTGTTCAGTTGTCAAATTCAAGACTGAAGAAGGTGGGTGATTTTGTGTCCCTAGACACCTTGTTAACGTACCAAATTGAAGAGGTGACCGAATGGGCTAATAACACCACATACGGCCTAGCCGCCAGTATCTTAACTCAGGATGTTTCCCGTGCCATTCGGATGGCCCACAATCTTGAAGCTGGAAGTGTCTTTGTAAGTTTGTCCTCTTATTCGTCGTTTGTCAGGGTTGGTACATCATTGCTGATAGGTTAATTCTACACAAAACACTGAACTGAACGTCCCATTCGGAGGCTATAAACAGTCAGGGATCGGGAGGGAACTTGGGGAATATGCTTTGGATATGTGAGTCTGTGGATAACGGGGTAATCGCTGCTAGCTCACTCCTTGGTTTATTTTTTGTTGCAACAGTTACACGCAGGTCAAAGCTGTCCATATCAACATCGGTTCGAGACTATAAGGTAAATGATTTTTAGCATGCGAGGAAGTATGCAATAGGAGTCATGATGGTGATTATGAGTACAGTGGTAGAATTCGTTACGCTGAAGGAGTAAAAATAATGCTACTTTCCAGAATTGAACTCTAAAAATGTAAGAATATCCTTGAGAGACTCCTTCTTCAGGTTCCAAGACTTTTTATACCATGCCCAACCAAATAAGATGTGCCTTCTTGTTTCAATAGGATACTCTCCACACATACATGTGAAGGATTCTTTAGGGAAGAATCTAAGCCTATACTCGCCAATAGGAGTGTGGTTCATAATTAGTCTTGTAATGCAAGTGCACATTGAATTTGATAAGCTAAAATGCTTTAGCCAAGCACCACCCTTGGAGTATGTTAGATGAATAGGCCAATGATCATTGTCATTTAATTCAAGGAAGTTTCTTCCCTTGTACCCTGAGGCTTGGAAATACATTTGCCATTGCTTAACTATGGTGTCACATTCTTCTTTCCTGTTGATGTCTTGCTCAGGAATATGGGATCAATTTTAATGTATTTTGACTCTTTATTCACTAAGAGATGCAGTGACCACTTGATGCTATTTGGACAATCCCAAAAAGCAATCACATTGTTCAAGTTCTTTTTGAAAAAACACCAAAGATCCTTAGATATTATAATAGAGTGAAGTTGATATAGATGAACAGATGAGTCAAAGATCCATTTAGTAGCTAGGATCACATCAGTGATAACAATGATATGAGCAATGT
>Ga0157357_1000614_pt1 | contig 15049 bp, 12 predicted proteins | sample AttcapACBM1_FD_111485 | JGI IMG/M metagenome (GOLD analysis project Ga0157357, IMG submission 111485) | Fungus gardens microbial communities from leaf cutter ant in Botucatu, State of Sao Paulo, Brazil - Atta capiguara ACBM1 | ecosystem: Host-associated > Fungi > Mycelium > Unclassified ... | reverse complement strand
TGTTGGCTATGATGTGAGAGGAAGCAAGATTTTCCCACAAAGATGAATGAAAGTTTATTGACCTATTTGCCCAGTTAATCAGTGGATTGTATCAGGTAAGCCAGTTGTATCCAAGAACTAAAGAGCAGGAAGAATCAAGTATAATGACATAAAAGTCTAGAGTCATATAATTACCAGTGAAGAAGATTATGGGCAGGTTAGCAATTTCAGAGATAGTGCTGTTTGATGAACTATCAAACAAGTAGAAAACAACTAGAGAGGTTGTGAATATCTTCAAGTGATGAATATTCACAAATCTTGAGTCTACAAAGTAATGAGTAGACCTGGAGTCAATGAGAGCTTGAAATGGGATTTTATTAAGGTAGTCCTGACTAAAGATCAAGAGAGAAATGAGAGAGACAAAGAGAGAATGTGGGTCAGAAAGAGTAAATACATTAAGTTAGATAGGACTTATTGCTGCATAGGAAAGTTCAATGTGACCCTCAATCTGTGTGGATTCCTGGAGGTCACTCTCTATTTCTCTGAGGGTTTTTTGGAAACAGCTATCAGAGAACCAGTATCTGCTGCAGCACTATGGCCTTTAGAAGTGACTATGGTCTACTTCTTGAGACAGAAGTTCAACTTGTGGTCTCCTACACCACAATAGAGGCACAGATTATTTTTCAGCTACTTCTTGTGCTTGTCACTAGTCAACTTGCTATTGTTGGCCAGCTTGAAAGAAAGGTTTACTCATGGAGAATTGGGTTATTTCTTTGAAGCAGGAGACAGAGATGGTTTGGAAGATGATTTGGTGGATGAAGTCACTGGAGAGGTATTTGTCTTGCTCTGGAAGGCTGTGGTATTACTAGTAGTAGAAGCTTTCTCTTACTTCCAAAAGTGAGACTTTTTTCCTGCCTGCCTGGTATGGTAGTTTTTACAGTCACATTCCCAATAGCGGTGATCAATAGTTATTGCCAAAGTATATATATTCTGGCACAAGATGTGTTTACCTTGTTCTTAGGTGGAGATAGAATCCTAAATCTGATTTAGGAGCCCATAGTAATAACAGTGGTACAAAACACTATTTCTCTAACTTGATTGGGAGGTATAGTATATGAAATCCACATTGTAAGTGGAAATCTTATCACCATGCTTCATGCAGAAATTATTCAGCATGTTGGCTGCTTTACTAAAGAAGTCTAAGAAATCAAAATGTTGATGTAGCTCATTAACAAAAAAGTTCCAATTGGAGAGCCAGTCTTACAGAATACTCTAATCTTCCTAGTTAAGGCCCACCTCAAACCAGTTCTGGGCTACTCTAATGAGATAGGTCATTGCAAAGTTGATTTTTGCAATATCTATGTCAAATTTCATGGGATTAGTGTGAAAGTAGAGATAACATTGGAATAAGAAATTATTGAGCTTGTTAAGCTCAGTGCCACTGAAGGTATTGAGGATGTAGGCTTTAGTTCCTCTTGAATTAGTATTAAGACCAGAAGTCTGATTAGAATTAAGCATATTTTCAAGTTGACCAAGTACATCAGCCAACTGTTTATTAGTACTATCACTCCAATGAGGTTTTGATCATGAGTGAGTAGAGGAAGTAGGTCTATTAGATGTCAGATTAGTAACAGGATTAGTAGTAGTAGTATCCTCCCAATTAGGATTGTTGTCTGCAGAGACAGGCAAAACTGTCTGGCCAGGTTAAATAGTATAAGAAGGAGACCTTGGAGATGATCAGCCTCTTTGATAAATACATCTTGAATATTATAGAGATTTTGGCAGATATGCAAGATTATTACTGAAACAAGAAATAGTATTGAATAGCATCCCAAGCAGTGGGACTAGAGTTAATATTGAGGAGTTATGGTGAGAGAAAGCCATTTGGACTTGAAGTGCAAAAGATTTGCAGGCAAAACTGTGACAGAGAATTTTTTAGCAGAAAGAACTGCCTAGAAGTAATAGCAAACTTGGGAGTCTGATAATACTGTCAGGCATAGTTCACACTAGGGGTGAAAGTCCACAAGGTTGACTTGGAGATGTGCAGACTTGTAGAATAACCTTGGCTTCAGCTTATGTACTGTGTTGTCTATCTGCCATGTGGTCATAACTTCAGATGGAGGGAAGAAGTCTGAGATAGAAGTGAGTGCTGATTGGTATGTTGCTATTAAACAATCAAGTTCAATAAGAATTATCTTTATCAATTATTAAACTAGCAAATTACAGTATAACTACTAGTCTTATATACTATAGGAAATGCTCAGGGTTTCAGTGGTATAGCCCCTATCACCCCAAGTGGAGGTTTCAGTGGTGAGATACTGATAGGAGTAAGAACTCTGCTATAGGAGACAAAGTTGGAAAAGGAGTATCCCCATTATGAAAGACGGAATCTCCAGATTGTTGCATTACCACCACAAGAGCATGTTGTGAGAAAGGTGGCTGCTATGGAAGGCAGGCTTGTAGATTAGATGTTAATAAGATGGTATCACTACAGGGATGTATTTTCTAGACAGGTGGACTTGGCATATAACAAAAAGAACCTGAATATCATTGATACACTGTACTATAATTATACCACTTACCTCTAAGAAAACCTAAGAAAACAGAGTAAGATTCTTAGAGGTAATATACATTCTATATAGCTATGAAGTATATTCTAATCTTCCAGATCAGCTCATATAAGAAGGAATGATAAAGATAGCATGGCCAGGAGTGTTCCTGACAAAAACATCTAGAATGTCAGCCTGGAAAGGAAGGGAGGTCACTCTGAGTAGTGGATAGAAGGTAGTGGGGGCAGTGGTCAATTTTGAACTCTGTGGGGAACAGTAAGAAGTATCAGAATTATAGGAGTGAACACTGCAAGCTATGGCAGCAGAGTGAGATCAAGGGCCAGAGGAGTGAACATTGTGGACTTTGATGGCAGTGTTGAGTGAGAGATGGGGAATTCTGCAAGCTTAAACAATAATGTTGGGGTCAAAGGAGTTGGGGTCAAAGGAGCAAGTCTCCTTATAATTGTTATCAATGAAGATAATCAATATGAATTAAGAAGCAAATGCAGCCAGCTAGAGTGCAAATGTTTAACCTAACCAGTGATGAGCTATTATCTTCAGAGAAAGCCTAAAAGAACAGAATGAGGTTTCCTGAAGATGGTAGCTATTCTAAATACTCTCAAGTATATTTCAACCTGGCAGAACAACACTGAGAATGATTGTCTTCAGATGACTAGGAACTCTAATAGAAGCATCTAGAATGTTAGCTAGGAAAGAAAAGGGCTTCACAGACAATGACAGATAGGACAGAAAATAATGTTATACTTGTCTTGTGTTATTTCCAATAAGAGAGGCCATAGAAAAGGGAGAGAAGAGTAGGATTTTTATTTGTATATCTAGTTTTCCGGGCTGGGCTATCTAGCTTATCAAATTGGAATTTCTGTTGAAGTGATATCGCCACCTATCTCCATTATTATGGTAAACAAGTACATACATATAAAGACTAGTCGAGAACTGTTGAAGTGATATCATCCATATCCTCTCCATTATTATATTTATATCTATAAATGTAGACAATTCGTTAATAAAGCGAGAACCTGGGTGCGCTTGCTGTAGCCTAGTAGACTCGAGAGTAGTGCCCGGTTACAACTTCTCAATTGATTGGCTATCTAACAATAGTACCAAATTCATTTACTTGCGAGTGCTTTCTACTCTTGACATAACAAATCCACTCGGAGAAGTAGCTGCACTGAAGATTCAAAAATTATCAATATGCATATCTTTTGAATTGTTTTTGAAGTCAACTATTTTCTCTTTCCTAACGTATATTCTCACCCATAGCCCAGGCCTCTCCCAGCTGTTATGCATTATCTCAGAATCGATTATGAAGTTAGAAACAGGAATAGATCAGTGATCAGTGAGTTTTCACTATGGTGCCATCTCACACATCAAGCGTGCTCTTGCCACGCAGACTTGAATGTGAATATGCTGACAAGAGCCTTACACCATCGAGGTTATTAGTCTCTTTGAGTTCTGAGCAGTCTAGATAATCAGATGTTACTATAGCAGATTGTTAGCATCTGCACTTTTTATGTTTGTGTGCCATTCCCCTGGACGGATGAACAACATTTGACATCAAATTTGCATGTGGCAAATTGAGCTCTAGTTTTAAAATGCAGGTTTTGTAATTGTGGTACACATTCACAATTATTGTGAGACGGGGGTGATGTGGAGTTTTTAGTGTGCATCACATGTACAGGGACGTGGACGTGCATTTGACCTTCGTGACTGTGATTGTCATAATTATGGAGTGCCACCTGGATATTATATAAACTGTCTGGTTGTAAAAGTCAGTCTCAGTTCTGAGCTTCTCGTTTAGCTGTTGAACCACCGAATATTGGCCATGTCATCTCTGGAATTATTGAACGAGACCTTTGTGAGTAAATAGATTGTTCTGTTAACTTCATAGAGCGTTGCTTACTTTACCTAAGACAAACATGAAATTGGCCCGCGCACTTCGATTCGACAAATCTAATTTCTCGATGGAACCGAAGGACCTTGAGCTTCCTGTACATGATATTGTCGTCGAAGCCACGTGGGAAGCTTCGGAGAATCTTCCAAACAGATTGAATTGGTTCGTTAGGGCGTGTATCATAGTTCATGAAGTGATGTCTAATGTTGATCAAGGCGACTCATCTTGGCTAGTCAGCCCGAAAAGCAATCAGGCCTCATCACAACAGTAACTTCACAAGCAAAGCCGATGTCAGAACCCCATCCAACTCGGAAGGAATTTGAGGGGACGCTTACTATCTGGTATGTAATCATTCTCTAGCGAGTGCCCTGAAGGTTATGTATTCTTTGCTGCGATAGTTTGACGAGTGCAACATGCATGAATCTCCATAGCTACCTCGACATGGATAGATTCTTGTGGCGAGGAGTGACGAGGGCGGAGGAAACAGAAATCTCCGACACCCCAAGTTGGCCCTCCTTTCAGGATATTATTACGCTTCTCGAGAAGGACGGATATCAAAGCGAAAGTACGATATTCAGTGAAAGTGAAGCTTGGATCTCGAAAGTCCTTCTGTTGCTAGAGGATAACGGCTACCTGTTTCCCAAACAAATGGCTTTGGCTCCAGGCGCGACAACGGCTTTCGATAATTTTTGCCAATACTTGATGATGTGGCCAATGCAGTAGCTCGCTGTCTGTATCAGGCGTTCCGAACTCTGAAGCTCCCACATCCATGTGTCTGCCTTCTGAGTCTAAGGATTATTATTTCGTGATAGATATAATATCAAATAAATGTCTTGTTAAAAAGCCCATAAGACACGGGTGAAACAAAATGATTTTGATGCGTGATGGTCAAAACACAGACGAAATAAGCATCGTGATATTGATTTGATGATGAATTGTTTACGTTATTTCTTCTGCAACCACAATGGCCTCTACAGATACTGCTCGTGAAAACACCGTAAGGCCCCCTGCTGGTGCAGGGCGTCCTCCTCCTCTCGAAAAGCTTGTCGCCCTCATGGGCGCACAGTCCAAGGAGCCAAATAGTAGCTCAACATCTCGCCCAAGGCTCGCCGTAGCCGCTCTTCGTACCGGGTCTTCGACTTCAGTCACTACATCCACGTCTACTCTGGACTCAACAGCAGTCAATATTCCCAACACTCGTTCGGTGTCGCCGTCAGCTCTATCGACATCTCCTCCACACTCTGAAACCCAGTCAGTGGACGGGGAAGGCGGTGATGCATTGACATCTGAGCGACTCGAGAAGTTGAACCAGGAGAATCCGCCAGTACACGAGAAGAAGCCTGTTAAGGTAGGGTACAAGAACATTCCTAGTCTGGATACCATCACTGCACGTCTCGTCAAAGCCCGTCAACTCAGCATCGATGGTACCACCAAGCCCCCTGAGGCTCCTATGATTGAGGATCCAAAGACTCCTGGTGTCCAAATGAGGGCCCCAGAGCATCCGCTTCAATTCCCTTGGTACGCTTCTTCTCAAAAATCCGTTACGGCTTTTGCCAGTGAGTCGTTGAGAGAATTGCTGACATGCGTCCACTTAGGACAATATATCACGACACAAAGGCTAAATACCCATTTATAACTGCATCCATTGTACCGAAGTCCACTCCATCAGAAACGTCAGGATCTTACAACAACAATCCTCCTGATACACAAGACTATGAAGCCGGGCTGACTGTTATCGGCGAATTCAACACCGTTGAAGCCTTCTGTCGATACTTTAACTGGCTCAAACCCCCTTCAAAACTGGAGAAAAATTCTAATTATCACCTCTTCAAGACAGGAATCAAGCCCATGTGGGAAGATCCTGCTAATGCTGACGGGGGAAAGTGGGTATTAACAATGAAGAATAATCCTGAGCTGCTCGATCAGTCCTGGTCGTGGTTGGCAATGGCTCTTGTAGGGGAGGAACTGGATGAAGGAGACGAGATTTGCGGTGCTGTTGTAAGCCTGAGGTCAAAGGTAGACAGAATTCAACTGTGGACAAGGAGTAAAGATGATGTTGAGAAATTGAATGAAATCGGAAGGAAAATGGTCAAATTGTTAGATCTCTCGGATGAAGATCAGATCGGCCTTGAATTCCAGGTACGTTCATTATATCTACTCTGGTGTGCTTTAAACTAACTCTATTCTCTGCAGTACAACACCGAAGATAGACCGCAGCACGATAAATTCCTTTCTATCTCATCGATCCCAAACACTGGGTTCCGATCCTCTTTCCAACCCCAAGGACCTCCAAGCGCAGGATTACCCACACGCAGTTCGGGGTTTCCAACGTCCGACCAGTCGGGTGGCGCGAGCGCCTTCGGCTTATTCGGTGTGGGGTCCTTGGGATCCTCATGGAAACCTTCTAATCTCCCTGGTACTAGACGTTGAGTTTTTCCACGCAACAGCAAACATTTGATCTTCCTTTCCTTGTACCAAGTAATAGTAATCTCGTCTTGTCTTGTATCTTCGTCCAGAGATTGTATCGATATACTAGGAGCCACAGAGGTACTTCAAAACCAAACGACACCCCTATGACATGGTCTCTTGGTCCACTGAAGTGTTTATCTCTTTGTAGTCAATGATTCACCTCTGTGCAAAAGAGCGTCTTTTATTAGTTTTTCAACTGCCTACGAACACTGATTGCTGAGTAGTGGGATCAGCCTAGAATATCCTGGTTCAATATTGCTTTACTGGAGTTCTCTGCTGGTATCAACACATAAGTGGAAAGCAATGCCTTAGGATCCGATCCAGCCATAACGTAGCTTTCCGAAGTATTCCACCCGGCGCGTTTGAGCTCTCCCAGAAAGTCCTTCGCCACTGGAAACGAGTTTATATCTTCATGAGTAGATGTTATCAATTCCACCTGAGCTTCAGGATTCTGGAGATTGGATATCTTCTGAGAGGCGCATCGCCTACAAATTTCAACCGCGTGCAACCAACCTTTGAGTTGGTCTTCCGCAGTAAATTTCTCCCTGAAGCACACGTGGACAATAGGATAGTGATCCAGTTTATCCGCGGCATTCGTAGAGAAAGAGGTTTTTGGGTCGAAGCAAACGATATAATTCTGGTTGCGAAACTTGTGAAGGAAGGCGAAGGAGAGCGTCGAGCCACATAACACATCTAGAGGTGCAGAGCCCATGTGGAAAACGCCGATGATATGGTGTGTCGATGGATCGCGAATAATTCCAGGTCGATCAAAGATAAATTCATGTTCAGCTACTTGTTGAGGAGTTGGTGCTTTTTTGTGGGCTTTGTAGAGCAACCATGCAATCGGTGCCCGTTGCCTGTTGAGATGACGGAGGGCGAGGCCTCGTACTGCGTAGTAGTTGATGGTAAGGTGCAGAATAACAAGGATGAAGAGGGAAGTATATGTTGCCCAGAGGGAAGTTATAAGTGGAATGGTAAAACTACCGAGCTGCGGATTTACTTTAAACTCGTTACTGGCTGAGCAGAGAAGATTACTTACCAGCATACCTGCAAGGGCAAGAACAGTTTCTTTGCTAGAATCTTTTGCATTGAGATCGCCAAGATCGCCTAGACCTGTAGATGGCGTGGAAAAGTGCAAAGAGATAGCAGTTTTGGAACCGCCAGCGACGATTCCACAGAGTGCTCTTAGCACTGCACTCGTACACAAACCGACAACACGTGCCCAAGGGAAGAGTGCGCCCAGGACAGGAGAAAGGACATCGATGATCACAGCAAAGTCGTTCATAATGTCCGCTAGAAACCGGTACATCTTTGTCTCAGGCATCAAGGAGGTACCCAAATAATAGGCACCAACTATAGCTGTAGACCAGGGCTTCATGAGCAGCAAACTTTCAAGTTCAACAACTTACTTGTTATTCGACCGAAAACTTCTTGGAGGACTGAGAGAAGCATAGCCTGGGTGGCTGTAGCGGAAGAATTTCCGACGCCCATACCTAGGGGAGGCAAGTTACTAGCTACAAATTAATGAGGAGCGTGAACAGACCCTCAAGCACAGCACGGGAGGCGAGCAGGCTCGCCAGGGAGTTGCAGAAGGCCTGAGCAGCGTTCAGAATCTGATACCTTGATTCAGGGTTTTAGTCATCTACTTCGCAAACCACCCCGAGGGATACCATACTGAAGATAGTCTGGTGGTCCTTAGTCAACGTGACATAAATGAACGCGAATTTCCTCACCAGGGGTCACGGTTCTGGGAAAACCGGCAGGTAAGAACACTTTGGCAAGAATTTCCTTAAAATTTTGGCGCTTGGTTTTTCCTGGTCTGTGATTCTTTGTGAAAATCCGCAAGTCCTTCAGAGAAAGGCGTTCAATAAAGCAACAACAGGAAATATATAAACAAGAGACATTTTCGGGTGAGAGCCAGAGCTCTCTTTCTTGATTCAAGGTATCCCTCTCTGTGACAACAAGCGTCATACCGCGAAAGAGCCACGAGCCAGCATGAAAATCCAGTCAGGTGGAAGTCTTGGATATCTCAAAAAGGAGAGAACACTTGATTTTACCTGGTGGGGTGCCAGTAAGATTGAGTGTCCGGGGTCCATATTTCGGGACTAGCTTTTTATTTATACCACATATAGCACTCCTATCAGTTGACTTTGTACCCTTCAATACCTGTCTGCCTTGTCGCTCTTTTGCTTGAATCTTTTGGATGCATAATCTCTGAAAAATCCGACTCGAAACGATATATCATATATTCGTAGACAGAACATACCAGGCGCGCCTTCCGTCTTTGTACACTCCCTTTTACATCTTGCGCCTTCCCCAAATTCCATCTGCGACAATGGAGGCAACAAAGGATATTATATTTGGCGGTGTGAGCTATTCCCCGGGATCCTCATGAAATTCTAAGCTAACGTAAGTGTAGATCGCGGGGATGGTGTCCAAAATGTTTGAACATCCATTCGATCTTACCAAGGTTCGACTACAGGCACAAGTCCTAGACTCGACAGCACGCTTCAACGGCCCTCTGGATTGCCTTTATAAGACATGGAAGTATGAAGGATTTCGTGGATTGTATCGCGTGTGTAACTTCTCGGCTCATCTTTAGGACCTCTACTTCACATAAACTCAGGGGTTGCCTGCACCTGTGATGGGTGCCATGGCAGAGAACGCTTCTCTTTTCCTTTCTTATCGTGAATTGCAGAACACAATCAAAAACCTGACGGGAAAACCGACAGAATATCAATTATCCGTTGGGCAATTGATGATCCCTGCAGCTGGAGCAGGTGCTATCACGAGTTTCATTCTGTAGATCTTGCTTTTTCTATTTGATTTTTGTCTCTATACTGACTCGTTCTGATAAAACAGTACCCCCATAGAGCTCGTAAAATGTAAAATGCAAGTCCAGCAACTCGTAGCTCAGCCCTCCGCATCTATCGTGGAACCCTTGGGGTTAGCTACAGCAGCCGCTGTTGCTGCTAACAGAAGTACCTCATCCATACCTCACACTTCATCTGCAAAACCACCAGGACCAATAGCAGTTTTTGCTTCTATCCTTCGTACGACCGGGATCCGCGGCCTTTGGCTTGGTCAAACAGGAACACTGATCCGAGAAACTGGTGGAGGTGCAGCCTGGTTCGGTACAAAAGAATACGTAGCGAACATTCTCGTTCGAAGGCGGCTTGCTGGACAAGATCTGCCGACAGATCCAGTTACTGTTGGAGTACATATGAAGGAGTTGAAGGCTTGGGAATCTGCAGTTTCTGGTGCTTTTGCTGGTGGGATGTTTAATCTGATATTATTTCCTGCAGATACCGTAAAGAGCGTGATGCAGACAGAGGAAGAGTTGAGGCCTCGTGGAAGAGGGAACGTGAGGCCCAGGCCATCTTTCTGGAATACGTTCAAGGAGATGTATGGTAAAGGTGGTATTCGAGGATTATACGCTGGTTGCGGTATCACGGTTGCACGATCAATACCGAGCAGTGCGATTATTTTCCTGACTTTCGATGGACTTGTGAAATATTATGGATAAAGTATCCATAGAACTAAACTTATACATTGTTAGAAGTTAATCTTTTGTGTATGAAATGTACTCTGGATCTACATTGTGATCCATGATAATCCAGCCACCTTGGCCTGCTGTGTGCTCGTAACTCTGCTGCGGATTTACCCTAGGGCTAGTATCTTTTTCTCCATTTTTCTCTTTTTCTTCCCTTTAATATTTAAGTAGTGTTACACTACCATGGCCTGTCTATGTACTCTGTGTATTAAAAAAACTAACAAAAAAACTAACGTTTACGTGTGAAGAAATTGCCGGCCACGGAAGATCGGATTTAAATTTCCGATTGCGCGGAAGTTGCCGGGAAGTCCATTCACCTACCGCTTAACAGAATGTCCTAGTATGTTATAACAACAACGTTTTACTAATAGGCTGACCTGAAGCTAAACGTAGTCGTATTCTTGGTCGTAAGATCCCAAACGAGTATCTCGCACTCAGTGTTCTCTTCACCACCGGTGGATTGGCTTCAATGTTTGGGGGCGGAAAATCGGAGAGCAAACCCGTACCTCGCTCGGTACAACAAGCAAAGGCATCTGTTCCTATCACAGCCAGTTCATCGTGCGTTTCTCTCCAGCTGTGATATTTGATGCCAACTGACTTCAACCGCCCTCTTCTTACAGGAAGGAAGAGGAATTGTAACGTATCACTTGATTTTTGTGAAATTGTGTGGAACACTGATGGTTGTCGTCAGCATTACAAAATTTATTGAAGAGGCCGAGAAGGAACCTCAGCACTGAAAAAGGACTTTTTTAAAAAAAGTCGCTGAAGTTCCGACCAGCCGACCGTATTGAAGCACGTACCCTTGTATGAAATAGGTACAGGGCTGGAATAGACGTATTATCTTCATTTCAACGCTCGGTAAAACGTCCATATTCTGTCGGATATCCGATAGGAATACAACACGGTCTTTCTTTTTTGAGGGTCATGAAAGAATCGATCACTCATCGGTCTAACAAATGAATCTGTAATCCTTTTCACAGTTAACGTCAACTACCCTACCTCCGAAGCGTGTTCCGCCCTATCTTCATGATTGTCTTCTCTCCACAATGGGAATTTGGTACGTATACCTCTCTCTCTTTTATGCATTCGTCAGCTATTATCCATTGAATCGAATTACATACACATCGAACTTGACTCGACAGGATTTGTGGATTCACGGATGCTTGGTCCTTCAAAGTCCAACCGCCAGCATTTTTAAGAAACACGAAAAGAAAGCAGTATAACAAGGAATATCATGACCAAATTGAAGGGTGAGTTCCATTCCATTTCATCTGGCGTAGCGCTTGGTTATTGATTCCCTGTTAACGATGTAGGTATTCAAAGGAAGATTGAGATTGAATAGGTCATTCTTTTTGGTTATTTATACCCATCTTACCGAGAATAATTCGTCAGTTTCTTTTTCTCCTTGCTATCTAGAGATGTTTACTGTTTTCTCTTTTTGTTGAAAACAAGGCACTCCGTAGGGCTAGAAAGATGACGACGGAGAATGAACGATATAACATCTCAAAGTCTCATTCGAAGAACACAAAAACAAAATTGGATCACACGATTTTCCGATTTACATCAATTCCGGTTTTTCACGAGGAAGATTTGGGGCCACAGGGTAATTGAAATGAACGATGACACACCATAAGCAGTTTTACTTCACAATAATATATTAATCATCCTCAACGAGAACGAGAACGACAATCTATAGAGAAAAACTTTTCTGTATATATGTAGGTATGCACTAATGCGTAAATTTATAATTGGTATAAACAAGAATCCATCACACGGACAACTAGACGAAGCACAATTGGAATAGAGAAAAGGAAACAACTCGTCCATAGAAATGTCACCATCATCACTATCCACCAATTAACAACTCAAAACCCAGGAAAAACGTTACAATGCTTTCTACTTCGACCCCTCACTCACATTCATCTTCACACCAACAACACCAGCGCTATGATGATGATGACTTCTCGAACATCTCAATGTCAAACTCCTCATACTCTCCTCTAACAAATCCGTCACATTCATACAACACGTACCACTATTCCCCGCACTTGACATCGTCCCTAAAGCGATACCACTGTTAGGAGCGGCAGTATATGTCGCCGTCATAGGAAGACCAGATGAAGTCGTTCTTGCATTCGCAAACGGATCCACATCCACAACTCTCACTATTGCTTTTCCTTCAAGTACTTTCCTAACTTTATCGACATCCCAATTCTTCGTCTGCAACGAAGAAGGAACAGCGTCAATAGATGGTGACGGTGAACCAGAAAAGGCATCCCAAAACGCATTTCCCAATTTCTTCAGTAAGGTCTGCGACGCGACAACGGCTAACATCGCAGCCTGCGCCTCTCTTTCGCCTTCACCCATTGCACTTGTATAAATGTTCGAACCACGAGCACCTAATCTCGGGGAAGCAGGTGGCGTAAGCGCTCCATGCGGAGTCGGCGGAGAGGAATGCTTTCCACTGAGTAAAGCGCTGAGTGTGGACCCCAATCCCGCCGAAGACATGGACTTCGGTGAGAACGAGGGATGGGAGAAGTAGGCTGGACGAAGTTGAGATGCTGGACCCGTGAGTTGATGAGGGTGACGCTGATGGGATTGACGTATATGCTGTTGTTGCATGTGATGTTGGGCTGCCATCTTCGCCCACAAGTGCATCCGGTATCTGAAGCGTCATCAACACCTAGCGGAGGAGCAAGTGAGTAAAGTACGTACGCATCCAGACTCTTCATCGTAAACATATTCGCGTCCGCGAACGTATCGAAAGCGCTGACAGACGAAGACACAGAAGGCTGCTTATTCTCCTTCTCCTTCTCCCTCTCTCCACCAGCAGGAAGATAAGCGCCACCAACCGACGCCACCTTGCCAATCACACCTGTCCCAATGGCATTCAACAACGGATTGATATTCTTTTCTGCCCTTTCGATATTGGCCGCGGTTCCCCACAAACTGATATTCATCTCCGGAATCAATGTCGTATGAACAGGAGTAACGCCACCTCTACCCCCAATAGCGCCCAGTCCATGATGTTGCTGGCCACCCCAGAACGGGCGGCCAGGAGTGGGTGAAGAAGGAAGATCTTTCTGGGTATTCGGTGAGAATGCAGGCGTACGTGCAGATGAAGGAGAGGAAGTGGATGCGGCAGCGTTAATCTCAATGGTAGCAATCTCAGAGCCAGAAGGCACCATTCCACCTTGTCCGATTGCGTTAAGATGCGTAGCATTGGCAGCACCCAGACCAATAGGAAGAGGTGCTGGTGGAGGCAAATTAAGGGAAGGTAAATCAGCAGTACCATTGCCGCCACCTTCGAGTAAGACTTTCTTAAGTACGGCGATTTCCTGACGTAAAGCTAAATTTTCAGATTGCGTAGATCCGAGTTCGGAGCGGACAGCTTCAAGTAAGCGATCACGCTCTGCTATATCGCCTTCGAGTGTTGAGATATACTCTATGATGATGATAGGCATTTCTGAAGGAATAAAATGAGAGAAAGACGGACCTTTACGACGAACACGAAAGTTCCTTGCACTGATCTTGTTCCTGAGTTGTCTCTTTTCTTTACTGGTCATCTTCGCAAAGACTTCGGGGGAAGGACGCCAATCCTGTGGAACATCGTCGTCTTCGTCTTCATCGACAGCTAGATCCTTGTTGTGATCCTTCGCCTTTCCTTTTTTAGAAGAGGATGCTTTGAGGATTGCTGGGGGTTTTGGCAGGCCCTTGGCCTTGAGACCTGGAGTAGGAGAAGGAGAAGTAACGGGAAGGGGAGAAGCGGGAGAAGGAAGAGCAGCATGGTGCTGCAAGGCAGATACATGAAGAGTGGAGCCCTTCTTTGAAATGCCCCCATGCTGGACGGTGCCCCTGCGTGCTTTTCCGTGACCACCGACCTTGACGGTAAAGGAAGGCATTGAGGTAGACGCCAAGGGAGCGTCGTCACTATCATGATCGCTCAAGTCCGGCGCAGGCGAGTCGACGAGCTGGGGATCAATAGCCAGTTGATCGTTCACCGGCATATTGCCAAAGAACCTGAGGCCCATGCCAAAGGCAGCGACCGAGTCGTCAGCAGGGTTTTCAGGAAGAAAATCAAAGGGTCCGAGGCCGTCGGCGAAGAGGCCAAAGGGTGGCTGCTCGCTGCGGGGGCCATCGAGGGACGCAGGTGGCGTGAGGAGGCCATGATCTGGGGACGATGCCGGGCTTGGCGACTGAGGCTGGAAGAGGTCTGTGTGGAGAATCTGGTCAATGTCCATCGTCTTACCCCGTGACTTCGGCTCCGCCCAAAAGCACTCCGCTACATCACGTGTTCTCATTTCACACGCTGCAGCAGATCAGATCAATCGCTGATAGACTCACTCATTCACTGCCATGAAATCTTCAACACCTCCGCCCTGTAACTGTACACTCCATCCCAGCACGAATCCTTATCGTGGATACCATGTATGCAGCCTATCGATCTCCCATCTTGGATCCATGCGTAAAGTCGTGCTTGGCCCTGGGTTCGAAGGAGGCCACATCTTTTCCTCTGAGATCTCTAATTTAAAGATGTCCATCCCTGGGAAATGCGGATTAAAACCGTAGGGTCCACATTCTCGCTTG
>Ga0157357_1000613_pt1 | contig 15071 bp, 11 predicted proteins | sample AttcapACBM1_FD_111485 | JGI IMG/M metagenome (GOLD analysis project Ga0157357, IMG submission 111485) | Fungus gardens microbial communities from leaf cutter ant in Botucatu, State of Sao Paulo, Brazil - Atta capiguara ACBM1 | ecosystem: Host-associated > Fungi > Mycelium > Unclassified ... | reverse complement strand
TGCTAAAAATCTTATCAACAGGTCTTTCAATGTTGGGAGCTATATTACAACCATCTAAGATGTAAATATGAATTCTGAAGTCCCCTAGTGTAAGAATTGCTAGAAGTAAAAACATACAATGTTTTCATGCAGAATTCAAGGAGCTAAGTGTGTAAAGTGCAATGGTCCCCATAAATCCAAACATCATAAGCACTTTGCTTAGTGTTGTAAAGCTAACCCTAAAACTAACCCTCCTAGACTAGAAACCAAACAGAACAAGCTATGCCCTCACTCTTTCAAGTGTTCAAATTGTAGAGGTGATCATCAGGCAGATTCTAACTATTGTTCCTTCTAGAAACACAGGTTCAATCACAAATAGCATGCTAAAAAGTATCAAGAACTTTGTGAGAACAAAAGACAATCAATGCATTCAGCTATGGATAATGTTCAAGCATGATTCTGAAGAATATCAAGATTTTCTCTCAAAATGTTTGCAAGAACAACTTCATTATCAACACTATTCTTGAAACACAATATGCCTTTGACATCATTTTCATCCAAGAACCATCCTAGTCTTTCATATACTTCATACCAAGTTTAAAAAACAAAGAAAGTGAAGAATTGGTAGAAGTGCCTAATCATTCTAACTGGATCACATTTTCCAGGAATTCCTCTCAAAGTAATGACTATCTCAGAGTCATAATTTACATCAATATTTGACTATTCTCTCTTCAGTTTTCTTTATGAAAAGACATTCTTAATCACAGAGATATTTCTTGTGTTTCTTTCTTCAATTGTGGTTTAGTTTACTTTTTAATTAACATATATTCAGATTCATCTCAGATGGTGTTAAAGTATCTTAAGGATACTGAAGTCAATATTAGCAATGTTTTTATTATGTCTGGAGATTTCAACATCAGAGACAATAGTTGGGACCTAAATTTTCCATATCATTCTTCTCCATAGTAACATTTTTTTTGAAGTTGCAGACTCCTTACCCTTAGAACTGTCTAGATCTACTGAACAAGTTCCTACTAGATATTTGGACAATCATCAAGATTCAAACTTGATAATTGATCTTATGTTCCTCAGACCTGAATTCCTGAAACATGATAATCATACCATCCATCCTGACTAAAGACTGATTTCAGATCATACTCCCCTTGCTGTTGACATTTCCATTTTCAAGGAATATATTCAAACAAGAAAAAGAATGTTAGTCAAAAATAGCAAAGAAGAGAAATTTTTCATAAAAGAACTAATGAAAGCCATTGAGGGACTTAATACAGAGAATATTCAAAGTAGAGAAGTCCTTAAACAAATTGTTTAATTGTTCACTAGCAATACTGAAAGAATATGGTATAAACACTCAAAATTTGTCAATATCACTAAACACTCAAAGGATTGGTAGGACAAAAATTGTTGCAGAGACCTCAAGACCTATAGACAATACAAATGAATCAAAGACTGGAGAAGATTCAAGGGTATGGTTAAAAAGACAAAACATAATTTCTTTAACTCAAAAATTCAAGAAATTGCTAATAAAAAGTGTGGACCATGGGAACTCATGAACTGGGTCAAGAAACACAAGCTTCTGGCAATAGAAGCTATACAATACAATGGTCAACTATGCATCAATCATGATAATCTATGGCAGGCTCTCCACCTATCATTCAATTTGGCTCATGATTGTTAAATAGATCCTTAATTACTAGAAGAAATTCTTAGTGAAGAAACTATAAAATAGAATCTCTTTTCAAAAGAAGAACTTATTAGCATAATTGAGAAATACAATAATTCCTTAACTCTTAGACCAGACAAATTGTCTTGGAGACACCTTAAGAGGATTGTCAAAGATATTGCATGCCTTAATAAATTTATTGATATCACTAATGTATGTATTAATATAGGTTATTGGCTGACACACTTTAAAGTTTTAACAACCATAGTTATTCCCAAACCCAATAAGGAGTTGTACAACTCTTCTAAAGCTTATCAACCAATTGTCCTGCTTAACAAAATTGGCAAACTATTTGAGAAGGTTATCAGCAAGAGATTGCAGTTTCTGTTGATTTTTAATAACTTTATTTATTTGTGTTAACTAAGTGGACTTAAACAGAGGTCTACTACAGATGCAGGTGTTGTACTCACCCACTTCATTCATACAGGTTGAGTTAAAAACCTCACCATCAGCATGTTAGCTTTTAACATTGTATAGTTCTTCCTATCATTAGATCACTATCTTTTCTCCTTAATACTAGACAAAGCTAGTTTTGACCTAAAAATCTTGTCTTTTTTCTGAAACTACTTAGTAGGTAGGAAAACCAAATATTTCTAGAACAGTTTTTCTTCCCCTTTTTTCAATGTTGATGTTGGAGTAGGACAGGTGTCTGCTCTTTCTGCAATTCTTTCTGCTTTATATCTTTCTCCTATTTTTTATATTTTTGAAAAACAATTAAAAAATATAAAAATTCCAGTTTTTACTCTTTCTTTTGTAGACAATAGTTTTTTTATTTTACAGAATAAATCTATAATGGTTTCAAATATGAACCTTTATTGTAGTTATAATGTCATTTCATCTCTTCTTACAAAATTTGGACTAATTATAGAACATGAGAAAACAAAGGTGTTTCATTTTTCTAGATCACATAGAGTGTTCAATCCTCCTCCACTAGACCTTATACTTCTAGGAGGTCATGTTTTATATCCTAAAAGTATATAGCAGTATCTTGGATTCATATTTGACTAAAAACTATTTTTTTAGCAACATATCAATTTCTATACAAACAAGGCTATTTCTACAGTCAAATGTATGAAAATGCTAGGAAATTTATCAAGAGATCTCATTCCTATGCAAAAGAGACAGCTATATAGATGTTACATATTATCCATAGCCTTATATGGCTTTCAACTATGGTATTATAATAAGACACCACTGGTATATCTCCTTAAAGAACTTGGAAAAATGTAAAGAAGAGCAGCCTTATGGATTTCAAATGCTTTTCATACATCTCCCATATCAAGTATCAAGGCCATTGCTGATCTAATCTCTATTCACCTCCATCTTCAAAAACTTAGCAGTAGATCTCAACTCAGAGTGCATTCTCTGCTGTTAAATCACATGATCAAGTTGCTTTTAGAAACAAGACCTTTAAATAACAATAAACCTCATCAACTATCATTGGAAAATCTCACACCCAAACAATGAACAATTATCAAGGGTCCTATAATAGATATAAACAATAGGTTTAACAAAGTTTTTTCTTCTTTTTCTCCTTTTTATTGCAAGTTTTCACCTGAAAACAGACTTATAGACATTTTTCCAAATCATTTTTTGTTTTATTCATTGAACAGGAAAAGCAATGATAATATCAAGAGTCATCTACACAAACTCAACAGTATTATTCTCCAAGTATCATCAGATCCACATTCAGTTGTTGTTGTATCAGATACCAGTATCAAGAACTATATTGCTACATCTATATCACACATTTACTCACATGATAGTCCAGTTATCAAGACTATACATTATGTAGTCAACATCTCATCTACTGAAGCTGAATTATTTACAATTAGATGCAGTATAAATCAAGCTACCCATCTTCCCAATATTAATCATATATTCATCATTATGGATTCCATTCACACTGCTAATAGAATCTTTGACTTTTTGCCACACTCATATCAAATTCATTCAGTAGCAATTTCTTGTAAACTTGAAGAGTTTTTCTAAAAGAATAACCACAATTCTATCAAATTTTGGAACTGTCCTAGCAAGTACAAATAGTTCCTTCATGATACAGTTGATAAAGAAACAAAGAAATTTAATCTCACCCTTATCCTCCTATATAGATCTTCATGAGATTTTAACAAGAAACAAGAGTGTGACAATATTCTCAACAAATGAAAGATGTTTTTCCAAGCATTAGATGATAAAGGATGAAACTTTCTAGAGCTTCTAAACAAAGATTTAAAACCAATTGAACTGTCAATATCCAAGGGTGGTCCATGGCCCAAGTACTTTGGCCATTCCAATTCTCTTTGCACCAGAGCTATAAGAGTTATTGTCAATCATGCACTGATAGATGAATATCATCTTGGATTCTTCCCTCAGGAAGAATTTAAATGCTCTTGTAGTCTCTATCCTATTGAATCAAGATACCACATTCTTTATGAGTGCAAAAGGTATAATAATAACTAGAATCTGAGAAGAAATACAATAGTGCATTTTACTCTTTTCCTAAAGTTTAACAGCAATGCTTTCTCCTTCAAAGAAAGTATTACTTAGTCAAATTGCAGTCTAGCCTTTTCTGATTTTAGTTTGCTTATTATTGTATTTTCTCTTTCTTTTCTTTTCTTTCTTTTCTTTTTCTTTCTTCATGTTGTATGCTTCTTCATATATGTAGTTATGAAGTAGCTACCACAGTCTGCCTACATACCTTATATAATAAATTGTTGATTTAAAAAAAAAAGATGTGATGGTTACACAAGTCACAAAGTATGATTGAGGCATGATATATGTCATTGTCATAGTCACACAATCATGTAACACAGAAAAGAACATAGAAGGTTCTAGAACAGATGATATTATATAGCATAGCAATAGTATGTTGACCTTATAGAGTGCATATAGACTTTAGAGTAGGTTAGTTGTAGTGTGTATACAGACCATGGTCTATAGTATATAAGGTAGACTATCTTGTACTAGGAACTTTTTTATATTACTCAATACAAAAGTTGTCTTTTGTCTTTACTCAAAAACTTAAGTCATAACAACTATGTACAGTTCTTTAGTCTGATAATTGTCACATTCCATTCTAGCCATTTATTCCAATCCATGGATAATATCTTCTTTCTCATTCATACTCTCTAATCTTTTCTAGTGCAAATTACCTCTCTCTATTTTCCCTTGAATGTTCTTGCTAGTTCTTTTCCAACTCTATGGACTTTCATCCTTGACATCTAAGAATCACCAGTATCCAGAATAACTTACTTAGTAGTCTCCATTTCAGATAGCTACACTAGGTAGTATACTTAGTATATAAACTAGTAGTTAATACTGTAATAGCTTATCCTGAAAATTGACCAAAACTAGTACTAAACTAATTCCCAGTGTTAGTGATGATATATCTTACTACCTCCTGGTCCCAACTCTCTAAGTTCACCCAGTTCTCTTCTAAAATATGTGACCAGTACAACTTGTAAAGGTACAGTATATAAGCTGAAGCCAAAGATTGTTCTGATCTATCTTTTATGTTCTTAGATAACAAGATATAAACTGCATCTAACAGTAATCAACTTAGATTATACTATACTGTAAAGGGATTAGTCTTAATTGAGAAGTTGTGAGTGCCCAGAAACTCCAGATAATATTTGGGTAAGGTATTCTACTGTTATACTACTACCATATATACTATAGTAGGATGGTCTAAACATATAGTCTATGTACTTAACCAATTAATATCTACAACCATAATCAACTAAATAACTATAGTACTACTGTAGCATACTAGACAATAGGAATCAGGATAAGATAGAGGTAATTATTAGTCTATCAGAAGCTAGTCTAGGTAGTAACTAGTCTAGGAGTGTAACTAAGCCTTTGTAGAGTGGATCTGGACTTACAGTATTGCTAATATCCTCTGACACACACTTACTTTAAGTACACCCAAGTTTCCTCTTCTGAAATATGACTATACAACAAGTAGGCTAGGTGTAACAATCTTCTATTAAAGCCAAGGTTGCCCTATCCATATAGTATTACTTTAGACCTATCTTCCAATCCTGTCTCCCATACTATTTGTGAATAACTCCAGTGAGGGTAAATTACCCTTAACAAGAGAGTGTGTTAGATTAACAAACTCATATTGATATTACTAAGGTTTTGGAGGCTACTCAGACTTTTCTATTTGTGTCAGGTCTTGTGCTTCACTTTTATCTCTATGGATACTACTACCTTACTATATAGCTTACTATGTAGCACAATGTATGTCTTAGTTCTTGCACTATTTCACATACTGAGGTTATTCTTATATCTTCTACAGATAATATAGTAAACTTATTATTCAGCAACTGGGGCATATATATCACTGGTTACTTTATGCAAAATCCTGTCTTCTTCAGCATCTTCAAGCATGTTGTTGTTAACCCCAATAGGCAATTCCAAGAATGTAGTGAGTGAGATATATATATATATATATAGCTTTGACTTTTAAGAATACTTTGACTCATCTTACTAATACATACATGTTTATTTGGATACTTCAAACTATTACAAATGGACCAGTGCTTAGAAGGCAATATTGAGAGAGCCAACCCTGTACTCATATACTGTCTCTTCCAATAACCTTTGATACTCTCACTAGTTGTTCTCTGTCAATATCAAATACTCCCTGCTTTTCTAGGTAATGTCTTAGACAATTCTACTTATATTCCTGACCATCTGCACACTATTATTCTGATGGTCAGCTCAGTATTTTCCACTAGATCGCAATAAACAGTAGAGTATTTAGAATAGCAACTATCTTTGGAAAACCTCATCCTGTTCTCCTAGGTTTTCCTAAAGGTGAGTTATACTTGATTAACTTGTCTTCTAATATATGCTTAGGTTTTCCTGAAAATGCAACTCTACTATATCTCTGTGGTCTTTGTCAGTTGCTCTAACAGTGGCCAATGGATCAGAGGCTATTTATAGACTTGGTAAATAGACTTGGTGACTCATTTGGAAGTCGGACAACAATCTCATACGACAGATATTCAACTATCGAAAAGGATATGGGAGGAAATGCATTTGGTTCGATTCTGCCATCATCAGCGTTTCCTCGTCTCCCTCTAAATGTATATCACGCCCTGAAAACGCGCATGTGGCCTCTTCTAGAGGAGCTGTACGTGCATGTAGGGGTCCCTCATGTAGCTCCTGAAAAGATGGACCACGGAGATTTGGATTTAATTGTGTCCCTTCCACGACGGCACGCCATTCTAACTCAAAGCTCTGTGGTACTCCATACTTCAGATTCTGAGTCAGGGGACTCGAAGTTACCTGTCCACGTATCCCATAAAGTCGTAGCTGCGATCATCAAGGCTAAGCATTTCAATGTGATGGATGGAAACCGAATTTCGAACTATGCTGTTCCCATCTCGGAGGGTGAGTGGGCTGTACATGGTTTGACAGAGGCAGAGGCGGAGGAGAATGCTAGGAAGGATGCAGGAGAGGAAGGCATTTATTACCAGGTACCACATCCAGTTGCATGAATCTTGAACTTGAGCCAAGAGAAGTTTAGGTAGACGTGAATGTCTGTGAGTCCAAAGCGGAGTGGGACAGACGCCTCCTTTTCAGTAGTTACGGTGATCTAGGCATGATCATGGGCTTGATTGCGAAGAATGCAGGCTTACACTTGAGTAACAAGGGGCTCAAAGTGTGTCTAATCTTCACGAATCTCTAGACACCTCTTACCCACTCATGGTACAATCCAGTATCCGAATCCACCAAACCCTGCTCTAATACTGAGTGAATCGTTCCATGACATATTTATTTTCTTCGGCTGGTCAATGGACGAATGGGAATCCGGATTCGAAACGACCCTGGCCTCCTATAGATGGGCCATCAATTCAAAATTCATAGAATTTACTCACTTCAAGTTCAATGGTGCCGGGTTTAAAAAAAGAAAAGTAGATAGAACAATGTACAGTCAATTCATCGAGTGGGCTGCCTCGCAAGACATCGCCAGAGCTTATGAAACTCCAGACGCCCGGGAAGCTGCACTTGACTTCTTTAACAAACGTTTTGAATTGAACCAGCGAAGGAGCCTTTACCGACAGAAACAGGTTGCAAAAAGTGTCTTCTCAGGGACAAATGTTCGTGACTGGACAGACCTAGGAGGCTATTGGCTCGGTGTAAAGAAAATCATGGATAGGGTGAGGGAACGACTAGGTGGAGATGAATTGATCAGCCAGTTCATTTCTGAAAAGGGAGAAGAGAAGCTGAGGTCCATTGTTTTGGAAGTACAAGCTGAGCTAGGCATATGGCCGAAGGGTAAGATGGAATGGTCGGAGGCGGCAACTATGAATGGAGAGGAGGTGAACGTCAACTTGGAGTAGGACGTCGAGAAGTTGAAGTTATAGGAGCAATCTGCCAAAGGAGCGAGCAATCGATTCCATATGATCACAATGGGTGCTGCTCTGCGGATATCAATATAGAAGAAGGAAGTCTATCGATGATCCAGTATGTGGTTCAAGGGGAAGCATAATCCAGTACAACGTAGTTAACGGAGTATCGTTTCGCATCATGCTCCTCCTCCATATAACTATAACTTGACCAGCATAGGGAATAATTGATACGACCCACAATCTTATCACATCCCTTGTCGTCCAGTAAGCCTAGTTCAGTTTCTCATAGCCAGATTCACGGCCTCAGACCACTTTAATGCCCAGATTGTAGGGAGAGGTAGCTCGCGTCCTGCGAGCAATTCTCCTACCCGTGGTAGGTATATGAGTAGGTGCTGCAACTTGAACACCGAGAACTCCCAACGTCGAACGTGATACAGAACATGGTGCGAGAGTGAAATACGTCATACTACCCAATTGTCTCCGTTCAATTCTCTCTCTGCGGTCGGTACGACTATCATGAAAGAAGTTTTGGAACGCTGGTAAACATGCGGGGTAACAATGTGTTCTTTGAATCATCGTTAATCCAGAGTCGCTGGATTGCTATTCAGGAGTTTGAACACCGTAAATCGATCCTGTTCAACTCGTATGAGATACGAGGGTGTTATCTGCCGAGTTATGAGAGGTCTCTGAATCACGGCACTGTCCTGCGAATCCCGGATTCACTGGGGTAATGTTCAGGCTGATGATAAGCCGCATATACTTACATGGACTGGATAGGTCAGTATTTTACCTGAATTGAGATGAACAAGGTAGATGATAGATGACATCCATTGTTACGACAAGGTAACCACCCTGGATGAGTAACTCCGGAAAAGCCATGATGGGTGCGTCTGGCCAGTCAATGTCATACTCAGACATTCTTGAGATCTTGTTATCCTTGCCAACTACTCTGAATTTCACGACTTTTCTGGGTTTGTGCAAGAGTCTTGATTTCGAGAGCGATGATCCTCGAGTCGTGTGCACTCACACTTTCGTCTGACCAGTCCCTCCTGCTTGTTCCTGAACTTCAGCGATGTATAAAGTCCTCGTCTCAGGTTCAAGATGTCGACAAACACACCAGCCCGAGGGGAACATATGTTCTTCTTTCTGCTGTTGAACGTAATTTTCATCCGACCAAACTGTTTTGGATCCATTCGGGTGAGAAGTTGCTTTGACGAGGTACGGCGGCATGACGGCGGCATGACACAACAAATGCTAGACTGTACGTTCCTTACTAGCACGCGAGGACTAATGAACCGAGAGCCTGTCCATTTTGCATGGACGATCTCCGTTCGCACAATTATCTTCTCAAGCTCGTCTGTGGTTGTTTTTTTCCAGATCTACGAAGGGAAGGGGGTACTCCATCCTCAGAAAGACATTAACTCATAAAATGCGGCCCTTTGGATGCCAGATAAATGCGCCTACAAACCTTTAGGATGTGGGCATCAGACTGTAACTCTTCGAGAGATAGGATTGTGGTTCAATCTACACACCCTTCTATAATGAATAATGTCAAGAGCTGGGAGTTGACCCAAGATCTCCAATACCATGTCACCTGCAAACAGAGAAAAATCTAGAGACATGCTCCTGAATGCGAACATGGAGGCAAGCTCTCTGGGGTTTGTCAAGAACTGGTCATATTGATGTCGTATGGACATTTTTTTTTAAATCAACAATTTATCACACGGAGCGCGAGGGCAGACCGTGGTAGCTACTTCATAACTATGTACATGTAAACTGAAGCAACAAGAGGAAGGAAAAAAGAAAAGGAAAGAAAAATAAAAATAAAATAAAATAAAATAAATAGTAAGTAAAGAGGCATGTTATGCTAGACACAATACAAATTAATAATGCCTTAATCAAAAGAAAAGGCATTAGAGTTGAATTGGAGGAATAACAAGAAGTGAGCTATAGTATCCCTTCTAGAATTGCAATATTTGTTGAATCTCTTGCAGTCATGCAAGATGTGTTGCCTAGATTCAATAGGATATAAACTGCATGAACACGAGAAATCTTCCCTAGGGAAGAATCTCAGACGATATTCACAGATGGGGGCATGATTGACAATGGCTCTAGTAGCTCTAGTGTACAACGAGTTGGAATGGCCGAAATATTGCAACCAAGGACTGCCTTTAATGGCCAACAGCTTGATAGGTTTGAGATTGTTGTCAAGTAACTCCAGAAAGTTTTTCCCTTTAAGGTCTGACACTTGGAAAGTCATTTTCCATTGAGAAAGAATGGAGTCACATTCCCACTTTTTGCAATAATTCCAGGACAATTTGCATGGAAAGACAGGCACTGAGTCAAAACTCTTGGAATCTTTGTCCACTAAAGAATGAAGCAGCCAGTTTTGTTTACTGGAGCAATCTCAGAACTTGATGCGATTATTAATGTCCTTTAAGAAAAAGCCTCTGAGTTTGTGAGAGATCACAGCAGAGTGGATTTGATATAGGTGTGATGAGAAATCAAAAATTCTCTTGGCAGTATGGAGGGAATCTGATATGACATCAATATGATTAATGTTAGTAATACCAACTGCTTGGTTGATACCACATCAAATAGCAAATAATTCAGCTTTGGTGGTTGTAACATTGACTGCTCTGTGAATTGTCTTGATGACAGGTTTATTATGCGAGTGAATATGCAATATTGAAGTGGCAACATGATTCTTGATGCTAGCATCAGATAACAATGGAGGAGGAAGGGTTTGATGATGCTCTGAATATAATGCCATCAAGATTTTTTATGTAATTCTTGATGTTCGAAGAATGTGGGTGGAAGGAGAATTGATCTGAGAAAGAGTTGATGAGTTGATTTCCTAGGTTAAACTCCTCATCAAAAACTGAAAAGGAGAGAGAAAGTTTGTTACACCTATTATCCATGTCAATTAGAGGAGAGTTCAAGCATAGTCTCTGTTTAGGGGTAAAATTATCAATAGATATATTGTGAGGTGTGTGTTTGTATGATCCATCAGAACTGAGAATAGACTTGATAATATGGTTAGAAGGAAGTGATAAACCTCTTAAAAGAAATCTGCCATATAATTTCTTGAAGTAAAGATGGATAGGAATGAGACCAGAAATAACTTCAATTTATATTGTAGGTGATATTCAAAAAGTGCCAGATATCCAAAGAGCTGCCCTTTGTTGCATTTTTTAGAGTATGTTGAGGGGATAATTCAGTAGGGCCTTGTTATAGTATCACAGTTGGAAACTGTAAAGAGCTATGGGTAAAGCATAGCATCTATAAAAATCTATATGATGTCAAAAAGTTAATTTTTGATCAAAAAAAAACCAAGATATCACCATATAGCCTTGGGGAGTAAGACAGGACCTCCTATAGGGGTAAGATCTAGTAGAGAAGGGTTGAAGGCTCCATATGATTTAGAAAAGTGAAATACTTCAGTTTTTCCATGTTCTACTACAAGTCCAAACTTCATGAGAAGAGAAGAGATAATATTGTAGCTACAAAAAAGGTTTATATTTGAATGAGAAATAAATTTGTTCTATGAAATAAAAAGTTCATCATCAACAAAAGAAATGATAGAAATAGGAATTTTTAGGATTTTTAATCATTTTTCAAGGATATGAAAATAGGAGAGAGATAAAGAGCAGAGAGGATAGGTAAAAGGGCTGATCCTTGTCCAATACTGATATCTATATTACAAAAGGAAGATTGAAAACTATTCCAGAGATATTTTTTTTTCCTTCCAACTAGATAGTTCTTGAAGAAAGCTAAAACTTTCTGATTGAGTTCTACTTTATCCATAATGAGAGGAAGAAGTTGATAATTAAATAATGGGAAAAACTGCATAATATCAAAAGCTAACATGTTGGTGGAGAGATTTTTGACCCATACTGATCAAATGAAATAGATAAGAGTGATGCCAGCATCCATAATAGACCTATGTTTGAGACTGCCTAACTGGCACAGGTAGATGAAATTATTTGAGATTGTAAGGAACTGTAGTCTTTCCCTGATCATTTTCTCAAAGAGCTTTCCAATTGTGTTTAACAGAATGATATGATGGAAGGACTTGGGAGAGTCATACAATGCCTTGTTAGGTTTAGAGATGACAACAGTCATGGATATTTTGAAGTAGGATAGCCAGTATTCTAAATTGATGTAGGTATTAGCAATATCAATAAGCTTGGTAATACACTTGTCATTTTTAATGATTATTTTGATGTGACTCTAAGATAGTTTGTCTGGACTAGGAGCCAATGAGTTGTTGCATTTTTTGATGGCATTGATAAACTCTTCTCTTGAGAACAGAGCCCACATTTTGACATTTTTACTAGGGATTTAGTCCAGAAGTTGGAAATCAACTTCACAAGATTATGCAGAGTTGAATGAGTTATGGAAAGCATTCTATAGGCTGTTCAATTCAATACAGGGTTGACCATTGAACTGAATGGATTCAATAGCTGGAAGCTTACATTTCCTGACCCAATTTATGAGTTCTTATAGGCCACACTTCTTGTTAGTGATTTTATCAATTTTGTCATAAAAAAAAACATGCTTTGTCTTCTTGACCATCTTTTTGAAATTCTTCCAATCCTCTAGACTTTGAGATTGTTGGTACTTGTTGAGATCTTTGCAATAGTCTTCATCCCACCATGCTTTAGAATGTTTAGTAGTGTTAACATTCTTAGAGTATCTAAGCCAAGTGCTGTCAATATTGGTGGCTAGCATTTAAATGATATTTTCTAGAGCTTTTATGCTTTGGATAGAGGATGTATCCATTTGCTTGATAATGTTTGCAAGCTCTTCAATAAAATGGTTCTCCTCATTACTGTTCTTGATGAGAGATCATTTTTTTGTTGGCATACATTCATCGAATATTGAGATGTTGACAGTGATAGGGCATGGTCAGATGTTAACCTCCAATCAGGATAAATGTGGTGGTTATCGAATTCTGTTAAGAACAGACAAAGAAAGACAAGATCTAGGACTGAATTGGAGTTTTGATTGTTGTTAGAGTATCTAGTGGGAAAGAATTCAGTCAGTTTAGAAATTTCTAACTGAAAAGAATCAGCAATGTCAAAGAGTATATCTTTATGAGTAGAATGATATAGAAAATTTGGGTTCCAAAAACTATCTCTAATATTAAAGTCCCCAGTCATAATGAGGATGTTATTAATATTGACTTCAGTATCCTTAAGATACTTCAAAGCCAACTGAGATGAGTCTGAATATACATTAATCAAAAAATAACTTGAACCCTGATTGAAAAAGGAGATACAAAATAAATCCCTATGGTTAAGAATGTTATTTTGCAAAGAAAAACAAAGAGAGGAGATATGAATATTGATGTATGTGATGACACTTGGAGATTCAGAGGCATACAATGAAGTCCTAGAGAAAGTAGTCCAATTTGAATGATAAGGAACTCTAACTAGTACATCTCCTTTGCAACTAGTGGAGCTAGAAATAGATCAAATAACTGACTAGGAAGGTTTTTAAATGAATATGATATCAAATGATGACTAAGTCTCCAGGATGGTGTTGACAATAAGATTATTCTTGTAAACATTATGTAAATATAGCTTTATATTGTCATAAATCATTGTTGAGTACTGCTCATGGCTTTGATTTACTCTTGCTCTCACAAAGTTTCTATTATTTTTGGCTATGCCAATCATGATTAAATTGGTGCCTCCAAAAAGAAAAAATGTTAGAGTCTTCTTGATGGTCTTCTTAGCAGTTAGAGCACTTAAAAGAGTGGGGGCATGGCTCACTCTTCTTTGTTTCCAGTCAAGGTGGATTTATTTTTTCATTGGCCTTGCAACACCATGTAAATTGTTGGTAATGCTCTAATTTGTGAGAACTGTTGTATTTGACACATTTGGTCCCTTAAATTCAACATGTAAATGTTGAGTAGTCTCATCACCAACAATTCTTACATTGGGGATTCCAGGGTTTATATTAGCTTCTCGAATGGTGGTGATGTAGTTGCCCACATTAAAGCACCTGTTAATAAGCATTTTGACATTACTACTACTTTGTACATTCCATATATCAATCCAAATGATAGCCATGTCAGATTTTGGAGAAACTTTGATAACTTGAGGTTTTAACACTAGAGTGATATTGTTAAAAATGTGGTTATTCTTGATTATAATTTTGATTAGAGAAGCCTTGGAGAGTTGACTTTATTAGAGTTGATATAATTTGCATCTTTGACATATTGCTTAATAGTTTGTAGATCTAAGGAGGAGGTGACTTTATTAGTAACAACTATAATTCCAGCTGTATCAGTACAGATAAAGTTAACTGATATATTAGATTTGATGTTCTTTAATGCTCTATTCATGTTTGAGACATAAGCATTGCTTTTATCCATAAAGTTCTTTTTGTTATTATTGCTCATGGGGACAATGACCTGTTTTTGAGATAGTCTTTTTGTGGTCATGTTGATGCAAGGTTTGGGTTTGGAATTGTTGTTTTTCTTGATTATTTTTTGGATATTGTTAATGTTTTTTGCTTTTAAAGATGGAAAAGCTTCTTTTATCTTCAAAACTTTCTTGTTACTGCTAGTCTTAGAAGCTTGTGTGTACAATTTGTTTTTACCATTGTTATCTTTAGTAGGTTTGATAAGTTTGAAGTATTTAGATATTTCTTTTACTTCTTTTGGTGATTTCATAGGAATTGGAGAGGGGATCCTTTCAATTCTAGCAGGCTTATCAGTATCTTTCTCCTCTTTCTTACTATTCTTTTTCAGGTTTACTTTAGAGGTGAATTTGGAAGCTACCTTTTGCCTAAGGCTGTTTTTATGATCATCAGCAATAAGTCCTATTTAGAATTATAAATAGATAAAATAAGCTTCTAGGCAGCTTTACCAATACCTTCAAAGTCCTTGATGTCATTGGACTTAAACATGTCAATCTTCTTGTTTTAGATGTATTTGGCTATATGTATCATAGACTTCTTAAGATTAGTAGTAT
>Ga0157357_1000612_pt1 | contig 15074 bp, 11 predicted proteins | sample AttcapACBM1_FD_111485 | JGI IMG/M metagenome (GOLD analysis project Ga0157357, IMG submission 111485) | Fungus gardens microbial communities from leaf cutter ant in Botucatu, State of Sao Paulo, Brazil - Atta capiguara ACBM1 | ecosystem: Host-associated > Fungi > Mycelium > Unclassified ... | reverse complement strand
TCATTTGAGGATTTCCAGCTCAACTTAGTTTGTGAAAATTAGTCTACTGGTTGTGGAGATACAAGCTGAATGAAGTTTGTGACAAATATATATAAAGTAGAAATACATTAGAAACTAGTTCTCTTGTGATTCTCACAAGACTTTTTGTAATATAAGACTATTTAGTGTACTATTGACCATTTTGGTTAGTGGTTGCCACAATACTTATCTAAGAATGAATATAATTATCTGTAAGAGTAAGTGAAGTATCTGGATTGTGGATTGAGCTTGGAAACTTATCCATGAATTTGTAACTTAACCTTAGATAACAATCTTGGCCTTAACTTATATATTATGCCACTGTTATATGGTCATAATTTTGGATAGATAACTGAGAAAAAGTAATTACTTAAGTTCAAGCTCAGAAGAGAAGTCAATTAGTTGAATAAGGAAAGTGAGTTAAGTAGTTTAGTTGATTTTTAAACTGAAGACTATAAAGTATCTACTTGGTTTTAAATACTAAGTCTATAGTTGAAGCTATAGCTAGAAAAATAATAGTATAGAAAATAACTAAGAAGATATTATAGAGATAATTTCTAAGATATAAGATGACTAGAAGGCTATGTTAGGACAACTGGGCAAAAGAGCAAGCACTTCAAATCTCTAGAAAATCCTAAGTCTATTGTCCAAGAAATTACTAAGTTATATACTTATCTCTAGAAAATTTTAAGAGAACAGAATAAGGATTTCTGAAGATAATAACTATTCTATATAATAACAGATCCATTCTAATGTGTCAGAATTCCAATTACATAAGCAAGAAATGATGATACTTAAGTAATCAGAAATAGTTTAGAATAGAAAAACCAAAATGGAAGAAAACCAGAATACTTAGCAAGTATTTCCAGAGCATGGGAAAGTGAATAAACAAATGTACAAATAACACTAGAAGACTTCAGAAGACTACAGAGTATTGCAGAAGAGTAAGAAAGTATATAAAAGAAAGTTTAATAACATATCTAGATAATTAGGAGTATTGGTGTGCAGCTTGAAGAGGTCTGGAGTGCAGGAAATTAGATGAGCAGATAAGTGTGAATGTGGTAAAGGATTATAGAATACAGATTAGTCAAAAAAATAGAAGAGTTAGTTTTCTTATACTTTAGGTAACAAGTTACTAGGATATAAAATACAAGAGGTTGATCTATATGCAAGCAAGCAAGGATACAGAAGTATATCTAGAAATACTTAGAGTTCTATTCAGAGTTAGGAAGCAGATGTCTTAGAAGTCTTAGAAATCAGTCTATGATATAAACATAATACTCTACTACACATAGTCCAAGTAGTATAACTACAAGGTCAACTGGCAGAAAGAAGAAGTAGTTTTAACAAAATATCCTATATGCTACTCTAGTTATTAAGATCTCCAAAAGGCCAAAAAGTACCAAATGTGTGCTCTAACTATCTAGTGCTCTGGTTTCTTTCCCACTTTGGCTGAAAACTCTAAAGATATCTCTGAATCCCATAGATATCTGATGGTTATATGAAAGAGCTGGAAGACTATTTCTATCTGATTTGACTTCTCCTGAAACCTTCTGCTCTTGATCTCAGGACCATGGTCACTCCTTTCCAACATCTTTCTGAAGCCTTTTGCTGAAATCAGGTTATAGATAACATCTTATCTCTTCTCCCACATGTGCAACAGTTTAAGTCAGTCTTCACAAAAGAAGACTTTGACACTCTCTTGGATCACTGCAAATGGGACCACACTATCAAACTAGTTCCTGGTGCTGAGTGCAAGGCTGCTAGAGGCCAGAGCCCATAACCCATAACCCATTAAATGAGGTGCAGATGATGACTAAGAGGTCCTAGTAGCCTTAGGAACTAACCTGATGACTCAGGAGTCACCCAAAGAACTGTAGACAACTGTAAATGACTTAGAGTTGTAAAACACATCCACAGGGAGTAGTTCATGTGATGTACTAACTAAGTGAGACGCAATCCCAAGACTAAGTCTATAGTAACTATGGTTAGTCACTTCTAACATGCTGTTGCAGTGGTCACTTTATTCCCAACAGATACTAATATCAATACTATGATCTTGCCTTGCAAGTCAAAGAACATGCTAGAGATAGTCAATGGTTTTATGGCCTTTATAACAAGGCGACAAACTGGTGAAATGAATGGCTAATGAATGGTTCAACTTATTGAAGGGACTCGTCTTATTGAAGGGACTCGTAACAGATAGATGGTATTGGGAAATAAACAAGCAGGGCATGAAACTGCATGGGTACCAATACTTACTAGAACAAAATGAGAACAATCCTTAGTTCAGTATTCCAGCTCACCATCGTTTCATTTGAAATAACAACGAATGCACCATCGTCAGGCAGTCGATTCATAGTTGATTTTGGTCCATTGTTCACTTTCACCAGTCTCTCAGAGTTTGATCTTTTTGGGTTAGCGGCAACTGCTGCTCATCAGAATTCTCACTATTTGCGACCCGAGTTGTCGCTACTGTCGTACAGTGATCACGGTCCCTAAAACTTCACCGCGTGAGCTACTTCGGAGGTTATTCGGTGCGAGTAGTCATTGAGTTGATCGTTAACATAGTAACAGCGATAAGAACGGATGTTGGCCTCGTTGGACAAGATCGTCTTATACTACCTTTCAACGCAATGTTAGGTTCTGCTCTTTCAAAGTCACTTTAGTGATCTTGGGCCAGTACAGACACATGCATCAGATCTTGAATTTCCACATCACCTTGAGTAGTGGCTTGAAAGCTTTCAGGTGGCTGCAATAAAAACACATTTACATGAGCTCGTTCGTTGAGATGACCCCTAATTCATTGCATCTCTAGTGGTTTGTGATCGTGGCCATTGGAGTCGATAAATTTAGAGTGGAAAACAAAACATGTACACCATGATCAAAGGTATGGAAGACTCTCCAAGAAGTTCAACGAAGCGCCAACTTGTTCGGATAGGTACCACAACCCAGGGAAACTCCTCTTATCACTTAATCTGTCACTTTTGCGTCTACAAATGGCGTACCGGTCAATCGGATAAGAAGAAGGGATTCCTTCGAAGAGGGACGGAATTAAGTTACATCAGACACATCAATGATTACATCAATAATTTATTCAATTTATGATTTCAGTGCGACCTCTGCCCGAGTCCTTGTGCTATTTTTTGATCAAGATCCGACTAGATACGCTGGTCCAAGAAGTCACCATGCCTTCCTACTCGTTAAGACCCAATACCCTGGGTAAGAAGAACAATGATGCACCAGAGCACTCTGGCGTCGACCAGATCCAAACGACCAAGCCCATGGCTTCTAAGACGAGTCCGAATATGTCACAGTGCTAGAGGATCGTTGTTTATCTCCGTAGAAATTTTCTCTCGGTTTGATCGGAACCTATCCTAATCTCGAGCGACCCCTGAGATCGAATGCATAATTCAATCGGCTGTACCAAACCACATATGTCGTGAAAAGTGGCCAAGTAAGGCTCATCCTTGAAATGAGTTCTCATCAGATTTCTGCAAAAACAGAGTGGAGCTAATTGTAAATAAAAAAGAAGGCCCCTCACTAGCTGAGAGATGACTGAGTCTGTCGAATGATCGGTGCTGTTGCTTGACAGCTGAGTTACAGTTTACGGAAACTGACGGGGCAAGTAGCAAGTCGTTCGAAGCGTGTGAGCAGGCAGATCTTCAGGTTCTCTATGACAGGGAAGGATGCAGGCTGACGGGTTCTAAATGCAGGCAAGACAAACGGTGGTTAACTGAAGGATGTCCATCAGAGACTAAAGGAGTATCATTGGACACGTTCACGGTTTATGTTACCTAGATTGTAGACATAGAACAGTATCCATAGAACAGTATCCATATCAGCAATGATGATGAGACGGTGTGGAAGTGCATTATCGTCGTATGGACAACCCTCGAGGGGTTTAGGCCTAAGGATCCAATTAAAACAGATATTTACAAGGTCTTCCCTTAGAAATCTGGAGTTGAGAGAGAAGTTAATGATCCTAGACTACTGTTACATGAAGTCTTCATGAGTGGCTTTATACTCGGGTAGTGAAATATCAGTGGTAACCACAGACTGTGCAATAAAGCTAGATGACATTTGAAGTCACAGTCCAAGGTGCGGAATTATCGAGACGAAATACATTAATCTCCATAGTGTACACGATGTACCAGCTTCTCCGAAATTTATTGAAGGGATATCTGCTTAATTATGGGCTGTGGATATTCGAAATTATTTCATCTCCCACTAACATAGTCTAACGAGGCCAGGAAAATCAGAACGAGTAAGTCTAGAGGACTTTTACACACGGTCTCGTACTGCGATCCAATGACGCTCTGATCATCACGAACGTCAAATATATAGCAAATATATAGCCTTCGATTGATTTGAAATTTTGGTCTCGGTGGCCTCAGTCGAGGACTCAGGGGACGGAGATACAAACACTAGATATGAATCATTGTATTGTGGGCAAATTATCGTTGCTATGAACATGATATTGACACTGAAGAGGATCAATCTGTATCTGTATGGATGATAGATGCGGGGAGAGGATAGCCACAGGAATTGCCCTTTGTTTGACCTTTTTTCTAGCGATGGTGACGTGGTCTCACACAAATACTCGATTACGTATAGATCTTATGAGGAGAAGACTAAGCGACGAAACCCGTTTCTGGCAGATGTACGTGTCCCTGCGGACGGTACCTATCAGTGCGATAAACTGAACAGTCAAAGGCACAGGTACACCAACAAACGAACCATCACGATGAGCCTGGACTGGAGTTGTTTCTTGATTGTATATCTGGAAGATCTACGAGGAATCGGGACTGTATTCAAGTATAATGTGAACACTGAGACTAGAAAATTGGGATGAGTGTCTGGGCGAAAGGTTGACGAGCCAGGATGATGATGTTCGACGGACGGAAAGAGGCGTGTGCCTGGGGAAGAAAGGTCAGTCATGTTTAGGATATATACTGTCAGTCCCATTATTCGGGTCTGCAGGAAATCGACGAATTGAAAGCTGATGCAAAAGTCACTGTATTTTGATCCGATTCCAACTGGTGTAAACCCGAGAAGCACGGTCGCCACTGGGCCGAAATGTTATTTCTCGATGATTCCTGGTTCCGGAAAACCCAGCCCTCCGAAAATAATGTTATTCTTCTCTTGCACAGCATCGACTAATTGGCAGATCGTTTTTCGTCTCTTGTCGTCTGGACCTGCATGCTTTTCTTTTGTGTGGTGCTACACGCCTTTGGTTCCACTTAATTGCTCTAGTACTTTCATTGCATATCGGAAAACCTATGATTCATCGAAAAAAAATTGGAGTGTTGCATCCAGTGGGGCAGTTTAGGCCTACTAGATGAATATAAATAAATGTGATTACTTGAAAGGGAAAGGACCGAATCGGAGTCTTTCTCGCGCACGGACGGCATTTTCGTCCATAACATCACGTCACACACGCCATAGTTAACCAATCCGCCGTCGTCTTCAACGATGCTGGCGTCCAGAATGTCCTCAGAACCCCTCAGCACACCGTCATCGACGCCCTCGCCACCTCCCCCTCGAACTAAAGGATCGGCTGCACACAAAACCCAGGCGACACATATGAACAATAAACAGGCAGTATCACCCCATGGCCTCAATAGTGACTCCGAGCTTTCTGAGCTAACGGAAGAAGAGCAGGAGAACGCAGAGAAGCGGGACCATGCTTCGAATGGACCAGACGGGACCGCCGGTGACGAGGAGTCTGGTGGTGGTACCTCCGGGGCCACATCGACGAACGCATCAAAGCGTGGGGTAAATAAACAGGGAGGAAAAAGGGGAGGGGGCAGAAAGAAGAGAAGCAGCCTTGTCCCAGCTCCAATGTGGGGATGGGCGGAGGTCAGGACCAGCGATGTCCAGGAGGAGGAGGAGGAGGAGGAAGAGTTGACAGCACAGCCAAAGGCTCTAGAGGAGGAAGAAGACGAAGAGGAGGGCGAGGGGGAGAAGACTGCGGACCTCGCAGATGGTGTCATGGACGTCAACACCCCGCAAGCTGGCCCGAGTGTTATGAACGGAACTGAAGAGGAAGAAGCAGAAAGCGAGACTGAAGAGGGTAACAAACCTGTAAGGAGTATTCAGGCTTTGAATAGTACTGCTGCAACTGACCTTACAAAACAGTCTGAATCGGATTCAGATCTACGTCCGTTTCCTCCTACCAGACTCACCAGAAGATTCGGTCCCTTTCCTCCTCGAACCAAAATGGTCCGTCATCGCAACACGGCAGGGACCAGGTACTTTTCGCGAATGTACGTGAATACTCTTATCTCTGTTGACGACCGTGATTCCAGAACGGAGGATGAGGAGAGCGACAAGGATGACGGGAAGGAAATTGTCGACGCCGACCTTCCTGCCGATAATGTTGACCCTCTACAAATGACTCCTGCCGCTGATGACAACGTCCCCATCATCACCAGCGCTACTCTCAAATCCACTGCATCTCCACCTAAGCCGACATCTCGTGTCGGTGACCACACCGGGTCTCCTATTGCCTCGATTGGTATCATCACTACTGTTGCTGCTTCGTCAATCATAGCTGATTCTCTAGTTTTTGACCCACCCTCGTCCTCATCAACCTCCCGGTCGCAATCTCCAGTGGCAGTCGAAGTCACGACAAAAAAGTCTGACGATGAGGATGATGGCGATGACAAACCACTCGGTTCAATGAAGCCCTCCAAACACATTTCTCCGCCTCTGAACATGGATGTTGACATTCCAGAGACTGAAGGTGATGCAGATGTGGAGCCATCTGCCGAAATAGACGGAGAAGAGGTTGAGATTGAGCCAGAACAAGAGGTTGAGAATGAAGTTGAAGCCGAGGTGGAAGCCGAGGAGCCACCACCAGACGATGATTTGGAAGTTGAGCTTGAAAGCGACCTACAACCTGCCCACCGAGCTGAAGCTCTGGATGTACTTGCGACGATCGAGCTCAAATTTGCACTTCTGAGGGAACGTGTTTATGTCGAAAAGATGGAGGGTTTGGCTTGGGAGGAGAAACTTCTCAATGACGGTTGGTGTCATAGTTATGGTGGCACATTATAACTGACTGTCTCGAAGGGACGCACCCTGAACTGATATATATTCAGAAGGAACTGCTCAAACGTCGTGACAAGCGTCTTGAGCTCGCTTCGTGTAAACGAGAGTATGAACTGGCGAATGTAGCGAAAATGAGACGGGTGAACGAAGATTCGACTTGGAGTTGGTGGAAGGTGTGTTGTATATTGTACTTTAAATTTTCCTTTCGAGGTCTCATTTCCGTGCAGCTTGCTCGTGATGAGCTTCAAGCAGATATGATTGCGGAGACCAGTCGAAAACGACGACGATTAGAACGAGAACGTCGAGCTACCGAACGACCCCAACCTGGTGTGTATTTGAAACTCACTCCAATGGCAATATACGACGTCTAATACTCTATTCTTATTACAGTTCGACGCATACCTGTCCCACCTTCTGAAGTACCTCCAGCACCCTCACTACGCAAAATTGTCAAAACATTCCCATTCGGAGACAAACACAAATCTCATAGTAGCCAATCAATACAAGGCGTTTACCCCGAACTCTCAGGTCTCTCATCCTCTCAAATTAATGCTGACCTGGAGATATTCTTCTCTAGCCAACGTTATGGTTTCCGTGGTGGTGGCGATCCGGTATTAGGGTTTCCAATGCAGGTAGGACCTCCGGTGGGCTTTGGTGGTGGTGGGTACGATGGGCCTGTTGATCATATGGGTAATACTATGGTTGGACCATCACCTTCTCATCCTCTACCACCTCCTGGAAGTCGAATGCCAATGCAGCAACATGTGCCGTCCCCACCTTTTGCACCACCCTACCTACAACCTCCACACTCAGGATATGATTACCCGCCAGCGGTGGCGGGAAACGGGAGGATACCTCCACCTCCTTCGATACATGGACATGGACCTATTCCCGGACACGGTCATGTACAACATGGACATGGGCCTCCAGGATCGATACTACCACCTACTCATGGAGGACCACCATCTGGATCAGGGATGTATCCTGACGAGCTGATGCCTCCTTCACCGCATCATTATTATGGATTCCAGCAACCAGTGAATGGAGGGTATGCTGCTGATGGAATAATACCTCCGCCTCCGCCTCCTGGACCGAATGTAGGACCTCATAGTAGAAGATCGACATCGCCTATGAATGGAATCACAATAAATGGGAAACAAGGGTTCACGGGACATGGTGGGCATCATCATCATGGGGGACAAAGTGGATGGATTGGACCTGGTATGGTACCGGGAGCTGGATCGGCTCCGACTGCTGGTGCCAGTGGCTCCGGAGGATATTCTGGACAGGGAAGGCCGCCGCCGCCACCTCCATTGGTGTCGGTGTCGATGCAGAAAGGAGAGTGGGCGGGAGATGAGAGGAGGAGGGAGAGGGAGTATAATGTCGCATTTGAGGAAGAGGAGAAAATGATGCTTTTGAAGGAGAGGGAGCACAGAGGAAGAGAGATGATGATGGATAGGGTTGATAGAGAGCGGGAGAGGGAAAGGGAGGAGAAGGAGTTAAAGGAGAGGGAGGGAGATGGGACACCGATGGATGTTGATAGAGTGATGGATAGAGAGAGGGAGAGAGAAAGACACATACAACAGATGATGGTACATCGACAACAAGGCCAAAGCCAAGGTCCTCCTGGACATTCATCATCATCAGGACCATCAGGACCACCGGCACCACCAGGACCACCCCCACCACATTCTCATTTGCATAGCAGTATGTCATCAGGTCATCATATGGCTATTGGAGGACATCATCATCCTCGTGCTGCACCGCCTAGTACTTCTTTACCTCCTCCTCCTCCTCCTCACCACCATCACCACCACCATCATCACGTTGTGCATCATCATCATGGACAGTCTTCTGGTCCTCTTCCTACCAGCGGTGGACCTGGTTCGGCTATGCATAGTCCAAGAATTTTGGCAAGGGAGAGAGAGTATGTTGAACATGAGAGGGAACGGGAGAGGGAGAGGGAAAAAGAAGGAAGGCCAGGATCGTCTTTGGAGCATGGACCATATCCGACTGAAGTGATTAATTTATCCTCAAAACAAGGTCTTGCTCAGCCACCGCAGCATTTAGGAAAAGATGGTGAGCATGGAGACTCTAGAGATAGGGAGCGGGAGCGGGAACGGGAACAGAACGAGAGGGAGAGAACGAGGGGTGGAGAGAGAATGAGATTAGCTCAACCGCAGGCTCAACCTCATGGACTTGTCCCTGGATCTGGAATGGAGACTGATAGATTGATGAAGACGTCGTTTGTGATGGCGTCTACACAATCTATGCAAGGAAGTATGTTGAATATGAATGGGGCATCGTCACCTCGAGGTGAGTTTTTTATTTAAAAAATTCGAAAGCCATGTATGAATGTTCATGATTGATGGGGATGTGCCCTGTTAGTGTCATCTGGGTATGATGCAATGTATGATCGGGATCGACATGGGAATGGTACTGTCAAGTCACCGAGTCATCGATTCTCGAGTGCTGGACCTGGTGGTGGTGCTACTGGAGTTGGATCTGGAGGAAGAAGTGTACCTACTACGGTTCGATCTTCGACGCCTTGTGCTGTGCCACCGAATGTGAATCATAGAGAGCGGGAGAGGGAAAGAGAAAGATTAATGGTGATGTCACCGCCTCTTGCGTCGTCCAGAAAGACGACTACGTTGTCGGCAAGTCCGATACATGGTGGACAAGAACGGGAAGAACGAGGGGTTGAGAAGAAGAGTCCACATTTACAGGGAGTGAGAACGCCTGTTCCCGTTTTAACGAGTGGATCGACGGGGACAGGATCGATGAAGTTTGGACCTTTGCCTTTGTTAGGTGAACGAGAACGGGAGCAGGATCGACCGTCGTCGTTGAGTTTGAGGTCGCCCAGTGGTGGTGGTGTTGGTGTTGGGAAAGGTTCGGGTCCATCGCCGACGTTGGGTGGCCCGAGAATTGGAATGTTGTCTGGGTCTGGGAGAGCTATTACGCCTGGTGCGACTGAAGGGAGAAATGGAGGGAATTCTTCGACGTATTCATCGCCGAGAGGGGTGAATGAAGTGAAAATGGGGATGGCAGGACCTGGCGTGTTGTCATCCACGAGTGGATCGCCTACTGTTGGGATGGCTGCGTCTTCGAAGATGAGTGTGCCACAGATGGTTGACTGATATTGACTTTTTCGTCTGGTTATGTTTTTATTTTATTTTTTTGGGTGACCCTTTACCTCCAAAAAATGATAACGTGGATTACTACTCTAGATGAATACCTACCTAACTAGTTGTGTTTGTTTTTTGCCTGATGTTGGGATATTTGTACTGTGGCATGAGGTGTTTGTATTCTTAATTCTTGAAATTTTTTAATGAATTGTGATGATATATTATGTTCCAGGCCAGGAGGAATCCAAGGAGGAAGTAAGTTTACCCTTGAATATATATATATATATATATAGTCATTGATGATTTACGTTTTTACGCTTAACGGTACTAGACTAGTCCTATTTCATAAGTGAGTCAACTGATCAGAGGATGAAACCGGGATTAATTTCAAAATTGAATATGAAATTGATTTTGACGAGGTTTTGACTTTACTTGCAGTCATAGATAGAGTCTGGACTCGGTTTTTTTTTTTTCCTTCCAGAAAAGTCTCCGTTGAAATCAAGTCGGTTGGTGCCGGTTTCGGGGTTAATGGCCTCTAGAGATAAGGGACTTGCCGAAGGAAACGTGCTTGTACAAATATAGAAAGATTGGGGTGATTGAATCGCTTTCCCTCCAGCCTCCCCCCCTAGCCTTGGTGGTTTTTTTATTTATTTGAGATCGAGCCGAGGGTATGGATTGATGATGTGATGATGGTGATGATGGGTGCTTTGTTTACCTTTTCTGATTGAAGCGTCTTGGTGTGTTCTTCTTGGTGCTTCGCCTTTTTTCACTCACTCTCCACACACACACACACACTCGCACTCTCTCTCTCTCTTCTTTTTTTCCCATGGGGAGTCCCTTGTATTAGTCATTTGCGCCGACAGCGGACCTTGCATTTTGATTTTTGATTTCCAAATCGAAGGTCTCTGTTCTCAGATTATGAGTCATGACGATGATGATTTTTTATTGGAGTCATTACAAAAAGTTGGAGTTTTTATTTTTTTTTCAAAAACAAATTCGTAATCGTAATTCGGTCTAGAGTGAAACTTGATAATTCAAGGGGTTGCATTATAGAGCGTCGCGTGATGATGATGATGATATGATAATGATGATAATGATGATGATGATGATGACGTTATCACCACCGATAAATGGACACGGACCCCCAATACATTCATTTTGGGTGGGTAAAAAAACTGAAGACGGATCAGGACTTGCGTAGTAGCTGTGTTTGTTTGTTTGTTTTTTTTGTCAAGTAAAAGTAAAAAAGAGGAGGAGGAGGGGGTAGCTCGGGTCCGAGGGAACTGCAGTGGAGAGTCCGAAAAAAACGGTTTTGATTGGAAGAGAGGTGTGATTAGAGGGCTCCTAGAGAGAGGAGCCATTGTTTCAGGAGAGCGAATAAGACGGCAGCCGGCTAACTAAGAAGAATATTGTCATGCTATATCGGAGGAAATACGCGACGTCGTTATGTTATTCGCGTCCGAAGTCCTTGTGGCATGATGTCATAGGAGGGACATTGCTAAGGCGGAGAGGGAAAGAGAAAGAGACAGAGACAGAGGCGAGGCACAGGAGGCACGGAGATGTGAGTTTCGAGATCGAGTGGATCTGCGATCGACGACGGTATAATATAAGAGAAGTCCGTGTGTGTGTGTGTGAGTGTTCTATGCTGGATATGTTCTTTCCACACGTCAAGGCTGAGGCCTCTGCGTCTCCAGAGCTACCTTTTCCTCTTTACAGCTTTGGCTCTATGACCTATGATGACCCTGACCCTGTTGCTTTTCTTCCCCCTGCCAGCCGTACTGTCCGCCGCAGGAGTAGTAAGGGTCTGTTGTGTTGTGTTCCCTCCTCTTTTGTTCACGTGACTCATCTTTCTTTTTTACAGCCTGTGACCAGTGCCGCAAGTCCAAATGCAAGTGCGAGCGCTCGGCTGCTTCGGACCGCTGCAAGAACTGTGCTATGCTCAACACCTGTGCGTATGTTCTTATGCCATGTCTTGCAAGTTTATCACATAGCCTCCTCCTCACACAGCCTGCACCTTCCTCGGACCCTCTAGGAAGCGTGGACCACCCAAGGGTTACATTGATGCCATCGAGGCCCGCCTTCACCAGACAGAGGCCCTCGTGGGTATCATGCTCGCCTCCAACGATCCACGTGCCCAGTCCTTGCTTCGAGACATGGCACGTGACTCGTTGGCACATGACATCATTGCTCGTGTCGATGCCTCGCAGTACGGGGTCAAGGGTCGTAGCCGGGATCAAGCCACTACGACGACGACGACGACGACGACTGCCAAGCGTCATGAGTCGGCGTCTACTCATCACCCCTCCAACGAATGGCAGGACATCGTCGTCGACATGCTCAATGCTGGCAGGACGGACCATCCTCTCTATCTCGCTGTCTCCCAGCTTCCCAGCCCCGCTTCCACCTCTATCTCTCTCGACCATGATCTCCCACAGGCCCTTGGCGAACTCAGTTTCAACGAGGATAACCAGGTCAGACACCACGGCTGTGCAAGCGGTCTCCATCTCCTCGGTGACCATGACAGACTCGACAACAGATACAAGCACGGCATCTGGTGTGTTCATTGATTTTTCCACTTCTTCTTGTCTTCTCACCTCTTCTCACCTCTCCTCTCCTCAGGAGGCTCCCTGGTGCTCGTGTTTGGCCTCCTTTGCCTCCCGTCTCACAAGATCATCAATCCACTGGTCGCTCTCTTCCTCCCATCGACGAGCAGCAACGTCTATTGCACTTGTACTTCACCCATGTCCATCCCTCTTTCCCCGTCATCCACAAAAAAGCCTTTTGGGACGCTTGGAACAGTCGGTCCGTTTTTCTCTTTTTTTTTTGGTTTTGTTGGTAATATAACCCTTCTCAGCATCGAAAATCATCTCCCGCCCCTCCTTTTGTTTGCCATGTTTTCTATCGCTGCCCGCTACGATGTTTCCCCAGACCCCAACCTCCCTTCATTTCCTTCGCCCTCTGTCTCAGAATCATCTCGACCCTCTCCCAACTCATCTCCCTCGCTGCCTACAGACGGTCTCGCCATGTGGGCCGCCGGCGAAGATTATTTCAACTCTGCAAAATCCCTCCTCGATTCCTCTTACACCTCTTCACGCCCAACGACTTGCCAGGCCCTACTCCTCATGGGCTATCGCGAAGTTGGCATCGGTGCCATGGCTCTTGCATGGACTCTGATCGGTATGGCCATCCGCATGGCCCAGGATCTCGGTATGCACAGGAACGCCGACGCGTGGAGCCGCCCTGCTCTCGGTCGTCCCATCTTTAGTGACTCGGAACTCCAAGAGCGACGTCGAATTTGGTTCGGTTGTGTCGTCATGGACCAGTACGTTTCCGTCTACATTGGCAGACCCCTCATGATCTGCCAAAAGGATTTCGACACCGAATTCCCTCAATTGACAGAGGCAAGTCGGTGTCCTTGTGTTTGATATCAATTCATATCCCAACTTGGCCTCCTATAGTCGGAAGAAATGGAAGGTTTGAATCTCAATGGTCAATGGCCTACTCCTGGTCGTCTCGTCTCATGTTTCAACAAGGCTGCCCAACTCTGTATGTCTCGCTCTCTTTCTTCTCATCAACTTGTCCTTATTTCCTTGTCTCAGCTGGCATTCTCAGCTTAGTTATACAAGCTATCTACGCCGTTCGATCGTTTCCTTGCAGTCATTCTGGCTCTCGTTCCTCCACTCGTCAGACAGAAACAGAGAAACAGGCCGCTTTCCTCGAGGGAACCCTGAACAAATGGTATCTCGATCTCCCTCAACATCTCTCCTATGACATCGCCGCTACGCCTGGCCACTTACCTCTGCCACACGTTCTGACCCTGCATATGCAATATTGGTGTGCCGTGCTCCTGCTACACCGTCCCTTGTAAGTGTTTCTTGCCCACCAAAGTCATGAAAGCGTGCTGATCTGGTTTGCCAGTATTCGACGAGCTTTGGACAAGGCTCGGTCGGGTTCGGATGGTCTATCGGATTCCGATGACCTTGCATTGATCAACTCAAGAAGGAGTTACGAAACATGTGCCAGTGCGGCTGGCCATATCACTTCGATTGGTAGGTCAAGTGTGTGCGTAATCATATAACATGGTTGATCGATGTTGACATTTAGTGACATCCTATCGCAATGTGTATCCGCTCAATAAGGCTTCGGTGTTTTTGTGCTATTATGTATTCACGGCCAGTATCATGCATGTCATCAGCCGTGTGTATTTTTTTTCTTTCTTGCTTACTGCTTAGTCTTTATTGAACCTATTATTCTAGTTTCAGCTCATCCGGGAGATCCACAAGCGCGCGTTCAATTTGGTCAATGTCTTGAAGTTTTGACTGAGATGCGGTTTGTTTGGCCTAGTGCTGAGAGAGCACTCGATTTGCTTAAAGGAGCCAAGATGAATTTGACCTCTCCTGTGCTTGCCGAGAGTACGACACGAAGAGAAGGGAAGAGAAAGTCGTCGTTCGAAGATGTAACTTTACATCCTGTTGGCGACGGTGGCTTCAATGGATCTGGAGAGTACGTTCAGTCGAATATGGGTGTTTCCCACATTCAACGACCATCATCACAACGAGAGGTGACACCATTACCTCGAATGATTCAACCACCGCCGTTGCAATCATCGTCGTTTGCACAGACATATGCAATTCAGCCACCTGATTTAGTTGCGGCGAACAGTTATGTGTGGGAGGATGGTAGTAGTTGCGGTGGTTCATTGAATGTGTCGCCTATCATGGGTGCTGGCGAACATCAGCTTTGCAAGGATGAAGGAGGCGAGTTTAGTGGGCCGCTTTCTACGAGTGTGCTGCCACAGATTTATTCAACTGGATTTGGATCACCAAGTGTTGGTGAGTTCGCTAGGTGTGATCATTTGTCGTCGTCGTCGTCGTC
>Ga0157357_1000611_pt1 | contig 15078 bp, 20 predicted proteins | sample AttcapACBM1_FD_111485 | JGI IMG/M metagenome (GOLD analysis project Ga0157357, IMG submission 111485) | Fungus gardens microbial communities from leaf cutter ant in Botucatu, State of Sao Paulo, Brazil - Atta capiguara ACBM1 | ecosystem: Host-associated > Fungi > Mycelium > Unclassified ... | reverse complement strand
ATTTTTTCCACAAATCCCATTGCTTTTTCCATCTTTTCTTTTCTTTTCAAATTCACTCCCATTCTCAATTCTCTTCTGTAATTTGCTATAAATGGAGATACCTTGGTTATTGAATGTGTCTTGTTATTTATTGCAAACTCAGCTGATACTAGCCATTCTAGCCAGTTCTTTTGTCTATAGTCTACAAAGAACTAAAGATACTATTCTAACTCCTAATTTATTTGTTCTGTTTGTTCATTTGTTTGAGGATAGAAAGATATCAACAGCTTTGTCTCAATTTTCAACATGCTATTCAACTCTCTTATTATATCTGTTGCAAAATACAGTCCTCCATCCAATACTATACTCTCTGGCAACCTATATAGCTTCTATACATCATTTCTGAACAACCTTATTAATTCCTCTACCAATGTCCCCTCTGTAGTTGCTACAAAATGCATCATTTTAGACAACTTATTGCAGACCACTAGGATTACATCCTTCCTAGCTACTATTGGTAAATTTGTGATAAAGTCTACCATTAGATGTGTTTATGTTTTCTCTGACACCTCACTTAACTTCAACTTCCCTACTGGTACCTCTGTTTTATTCTTCATTCTCTAACACATGTTGCATCTCTCCACATATTTTCCCATCTCTTTTGTAACTTCCAGCCACCAATAATTTCTTGTTACTAACTCTGTTGTCTTCCATTTTCCTCCATATCCAGCTACCAGTATATTGTAGTATAGCCAGATTATCTTTGCTCTTAGCTCCTCATCCTTCAGCACATACACTTGACCCTTCTTTAATACTAAATCTTCCTCTATCTGCTATTCATTTCCCCTCAATACTTTTACTCCTGCTTTCTTTATTTCTTCCACTACTTTAACTACTTCTTTGTCTTTACTCCTAACCTTTTTTATTCTTTCTACTATATCTACTTCTGGTCCTTCTATTACTACTTCACATAAACTATGTAACCAATAGTCCTTAATAAATACTTGATTTTCATTGTTTTTTTTTACACCTACTTTCCAGTCTGGTCTCCTACTCAGTCTATCTGTCTTTCCCATTTTTGTTTCTAGAACATGTTTCAAAGTAAAATCAAATCTTGACAAATATAGTGCTCAGTAGGCTTGTCTTTGGTTCAACTTCTGTATCTTTATGAAATATTCCAAGTTCTTATAGTCTATCCAGACCTTGAACTTGTATTTAGCATCTTCTAATAAATGTCTCTAATTTTCTAACCCCCTTATAACCACCAACATCTTCTTGTTATGAATCTCATAATTCCTCTCAGTCTCATTTAGAGATTTTGAGAGAAATACCACCAGCCTCCACTTTCTATCTTTATATTCTATAAATAATACTCCTCCTGTTATATAGTCCAATGTGTCTACTTCCATCCTCATTTTTTTATCTAGATCTGACACTACCAACACCAGTTCTTTTGTGAATTTTTCCTTCAACTTTCTAAATGCCCTCTCCTGCTTCTCCATTCATTCTTACTTCTGATCCTTCTTGACCATATTGTGCAATAGTCTAACTATGGATGTGAAATCTTAAATGAATTGATAATAATAGTTCACCAATCCCAAGAATTTCTGAACATCCTTGATACATTTAGGTGTCAGCCAGTCCAAAACACCTTTCACCTTCTCTTTCTCAATCTTAATTCCTTCTAATCCTATTACCACTCCTAAAAACCCAACTTCCCTAACCTTCTACTTACACTTCTCTGATTTCATATATAGGTTATTTTCTACTAATCTTTGCACTATTTCTTCTACCAACTCATCATGTTCTTCCTCTCCTTCCATCCCAATAATTACATTATCAATAAAACTTGCCATCTTTTCAGTATTGATGAGATCCTGCAGAATCTTGTTCATCATGGTCTGGAATGTTACAGGTGAGTTTGTCAGTCTAAAAAACATCACCATTGGTTCAAATGACCCTTCTGGTATGGTGAAGGCCACCTTCCACTTATCACCTTTCTTTATCTGTACATTATTATAACCCTATCATAAGTCCATCTTTGTAAATACTCTTTTTATACCTATATTTTCTACTATATCCAAAATCAAAGGTAGCAGGTAATTATTTTTTACTGTCCACTTGTTTAAGTACCTATAGTTCTGTACCATTCTCTTTTTTCCATTCTTCTTCCCTACAAAGAATACCAGTGCCATTTGAGGTGACTTTGAGAGTCTGATATATCCTTTCCTCAATTGTTCTATAATGAACTCATGCACCTTCTCTCTCTCTTCTCTCAACAACAGATACACCTTCCCCTTTCTTGATATAAACCTCTCTTTTGTATCTATTGCATGATCCCAGAGTTTCCTTGTAGAGATCCATTCACTTGTCTTCTTGCCAAGGACTTGGATCTACTTATGGAATTTTTCTGGTACCAGCTTCTTTGCTTCTGCTTCTGACTTTACTGTTTCTTCTTCCTCATCCCAAATCTCTCATTCTTCCACCACTTTTTGCACTTCCACCTTTCTTTCTTTCTTTGGCTTTTGCTTTTCCCTTTTCTTCTCTTTCTTTTCTTCTTGCTTCTTCCCTTTTTCCTTCCTTTTCTCTTCTTCTTTTTGTTTTTGCCATCCTGATTTTCCTTGCTTTGGCCTCCACTGCTTTCCACATTCCTCCAGACACCTCATCATTTTTACCTCCTCTGTTCTCTAGTCAATCTCAGTGTTGTGGTGAGTAAGCCACAGCATTCCCAAGATTATATTCCACTTCTGCCCTCCTATTACATCTATTTCTGTCCTCTTCCTGTGTTCTTGATAATAAATGTTTACTTCTATATTATTTTCTATTGGCCCTTCTTTGTTTAACATTCTATTCACATTTTTCACATATATTGGTCTTTCTATTTTTTTTAACCTAAACCTCTGCTTTCTTGTGAATTCTGAAATCATGACTAATTCTATTGCCCCACTATCCAACAATGCCTCCATAGTTACTCCTTCCTATGTATCAACTCTTTCCAATCCAATTTTTACCATCACTTCCCTTGACATGTCCCCATTGTTTAGGTTGTATGTAGATGTATTATCTACTATTTTAGAGAGCATTGCAAACCTAGTATTACTGAGATCTAGTCAAGGACTACCAGATCTCCTTCCCCATTTAAATTACTTTGTCCATATTCCAGTCTTCTTCCTTCTCCTACTCTGTTCCTTGTCCTTCTATTCCTGCAGTTTCTTGCCATATATCCAAGTTCCTCACAATTGTAACAATTCCAGTCCACATCTATAGTGTATGGATTGTATGGGGTGAGCCCTGCCTATCAGGAGTACAGTATGAAGTATATATATAGTATCAGCTAGATATCAAAGCTAAGCTTGACATTGTGCACTTTTAGCATAACTGGTTCAGTAGCTGGTCTGTTCCTAACACTGCCCTCTGATTAGGGTTTAGCATTACTACATTTGTCTTTTCTACTTCCTTCATCAGAGCAGGTTCTGCTAGTACCTACTGTTAAGAAACCTCTTGTTTTATTGGCCAAACTTGGGACCTTGGCAATTGTTGCCATTATACCTCTGTGTTGTTTGACCTTGGAGCTTATAGTCCCTGTTCTCATCATCTCCTCAACATTTCTTCTTCTCTCCTACTCTCCCTCCAGTTCCTGTCTAGAGCAATGGCCTGATCATACCACTGCTTGGTTAAGCTGGTTTGCCACTCTAACTCCATAAGTCTCTAGTATATTGTGGCATTTATTCACTGCTTAAACTCTTCTACCAATGGTCTTTCTGCATATTTGCTTCTTTTTGCTGCTCTTCTGAATTCTTGTACAAACTTCTCTATTGTTATCCCTCCTTACTCCAACTTTCTCAGCTCTGCTATCTTTATCAACTTCTTGTCTTCTCTTCTGAACTCTTTCCTTATGTCTACCAAAAATTCTCTTGCTATCTCATATTCTAACAATCCTGCTTCCAAATCTTCTAGCATGTTTTCCTTCTAGACATCTGCTGATCCTCCCTACACATATAATAATACCCATTGTATCTGCTCCTCTACTGTTACTCCTCTCATCTTCATTCTTATATATAACTTGCATGCCATTATGAATCCTGCCACTTTTTTGGAACTCTCATTAAACTTCTGTGGCTTTACTACTTCTACCTGTATATTGGATCTTGTGAATACTGCTACCCTCTCTCTCTCTCCTAGTCCTGCTTGAGCAATTATTACTTGCAGTGCTGTTAGCTGCTCTTGTTGCTGTCAGACTATTTGTTCTAGGTTGGTATCATATCAACTCATTGTATATGGTAGTGGTAGTATTATGAATGATAATAGAGATGATAATGCAGGTGGTGGGGTAGATATTGATTGCTGAACCAAAAGAGTAGATTCTATGTTGGACTCACTCTCCAATTTGTACTCTGAGCTTGACATCTTCTTTTCTCTGTAAGGGCTAGTGATACTCTTTCTGTTCACCTCACCCTATCTACTGACTATCTGTCTACTGCTCTACTAACTACTATCCTAACAAATTCCTGGCTGATATCTCTAAGAAGAGAATCTCTAAGCTAGATGCTTTCTTACTGGACAACATTGCTCCTCTATGTGGACAGATCACAAGGAAACACTGTAGTATAAGGCTTCTACTTGAAAATACTACACTAACACATCTACAAAAGATGGTATGTCTGAAGTACACTAGTGGGCTTTGGTACAAACAGATGGCTAGGTTTTCCCTATATAACTAGTACTTTCTTTAAGCCTAGGGTCCAGCTATTCTTCTTAACATTAGATGTGATATCTACAGTCAAGGATGATGAGAGAGTAAGTGAGGATGAATAGAGAGGGCCCTGTACTGGACAGTCTCAAGAAATAGTATTGAGTTCTAATGTTATAAACTCAAGTCCTTAGAACTAGACAAGTGAATAAACCTTATATTAGATTAACATAAGAGAGCTCAATAGAGGACTCTGTACAAGATAGTCTATCTTATATACTACAATCCCATGGTCCATGCTACTCTACTTTTAGCCTACCCTAAACAGCCATATGTTTGCCTTAAGGTCAATATATGTTATATATACTATATAACATCATCCTTCCAGAGCCTTCTATGTCTTTCTATTGTGACATGTGACATGTGACAGTGACTGATTTGTGACACAAAGTCATGTCTTGTGACAGTGTGACCATGATGTCACATCAACCCTATCCCCAAGTTTCCCAAAATACAATAAATGAAAATGAAAAATGAGAAAAATAAAATAAAAATAGTTAGAGTCCACCATCTTGAACTCTGACACAAAGACTGATACTAGACCAGATATTTTTATAAGAATAGCTAAGGTTTAGAAGCTTAGAAAGTTTCTTCTAGTTATCTTATTTATATTAGTGGTTTGATGGAGTGCTAAAGTATTCAGCATATCTTCAGTAGTGAAGATAGTCTTAGAGTAAATAATAAGAACAAGAGTTGATTTAATATGAATCTCCCAGGAAGAATAGTTAACAGGACCAGTAAGCTTAAGAAGAGTAGTAACAAAATTGGCTATTATTATTAATAAAGATAATTAGTAGAAATTAGGGAGAAAATGCAGCTAACTAGAGCACAAATGTTCAATCCAACTAGTAATATGTTATAACTTAAGTCTCAAGTTAAGATGAAAGATATACTCTTGTATTGAGTAATATAAGAGAACTTAATAAAGTTTCTAGACACAAGTTATCTACCTTATATATACTGGACTGATGGTTTGTGCTACACAAAACCTAGCCTACTCTAAAGAGTATATATATACCATAAGATCAGCATATATAAAGTACACTATATGATATTATCATTCCAAAACCTTCTATATTATTCTATTATGTCATATGATTTATATGATTTATATGACTGTTATGTGTGATATTATATCACATCTTTCATCTAAGTCCAAAATAAAGAAAAAGAAAAGAAACTCAAAAATAAAAAGAAAAGAAAAATAGAATAAAGTTAAGTCTATTGTTCACAACTTTGACATAATAAGCCATTAGCATATATAAGATATAAAAGAATCCTATAGATATAGAGTGATTTGGATCAGCTCAATCCATAATAGGCCTAGAAGTAACAAGATGTTAGCTCACTAGTAAAGTTGGTCAAGTCCTTTTCATTAATAGAAAGCAGTCTAAAAAAGCACTAACTAGAGATTAAGGCAACCAAGATCTATAATATGTTAGAAGAAACAGAATGTACAGTAGCATAGTATAGTTTGAACAACTGGCAACCACTTATCTATAATAAGTAGAAAGCTAGAGAAGAATGAATAATAATAGAAGACAAGTAGTATTGGTAATAGTTCAACTTATGTGAAAATTTTACATTGACTACTTAATTAGTACTACTGATTATAGACAATATGCTTAGTAAGCAGAATGTTTTACAACAGTTAAAGATAGAACCTGTACAGCAGTATATAGAATAGTAATACATTAAGAACTCCTTGTCAAGTTCTCTTGTGATTCCCACAAGACTTTTGTACTATAGAACTACTTAGTAAGCTGCTAGCTGTCTTGGTTAGTGGTTACTACAACAATAGTTACTAAGGTAATTGAAAATATTCATAATATATGAACATATAGAGTTTATTGTTAATAGTGAATCTCATTGTAAATATTTACTTGTAAAATGTTTCATAGCATACTTAGGTAGATATGAATACTTACTGAGAGTTTGACTCTTATGTTGAACCCCAGTGTGACTTAATATTTATCTGCATTACATCTACTTATTTATTATTATACTACACTACTTCTTATTATGAATTCATATACAACAACATCCAGCACTTTTTCTTATTTATAAGTTATTACACAGAATGTGGTGGTAGACCATGGTAACTATAACATAATCACTTATAAAAAGAAAAGAAAAGAAAAGAAAAAGAAACTAAACTAAGCAAGAGTAAAAGAGACCTCTCTTCATATAATACCTTCCTGGAAGCAAAATGCACAAGAATATCCCTAAGGGATTCCCTCTTACAATTCCAAGATTTTTTATACCTCACACAATCAAACAGAATATATCTTCTTATTTCAATAGAATACTCTCTGTATATATATGCAAAGAATTCTTTGGGAAAGAATCTAAGCTGATACTCATCAGTAGGAGCATGATTTGTAATCAATCTTGTGATGTAGGCACACATTAAATTTGAAAGGCCAAAATGTTTCAGCCAAGCCCTATCACTGCCCTTAGAATATATTGGGCAAATAAATTGATTATCATCATTGTTTAGGTCAAGGAAATTTCTCCCCTTATATTCTGACACTTGGAAAGTCATTCACCATTTACAAACAATATTGTCACATTTTTCTTTTTTGCTAAACTCCCATGATGATTTGCAAGGGAGGATAGGATCAATTTGAAGCTGTTTTGACTCTTTGTCAACTATAAGATGTGGGGACCATTTGATGCTACTCAGACAATCCCAAAAATTGATTGAATTATTTGAATTCTTTTTGAAGAGGGCTCTAAGATCCTTTGATATGGTGATAGAGTGAAGTTGTTGAGGATGAATGTTTGAATCAAATATTTTTCTAGTGGCAGAACTTCCAGCACTCTAGTTTGGGGAAATCATTATTCTTTGTGAATCTAGGATATCACCCAAATATTGAAGAAAGTAGACAGGGGACAACAAACAAGATCTCATTTTATATGATTTTATTGGGAAAATAAACAAACTAGGTTTATGTCTCAAATATGAAAAGATGATAAACACACCAGGAAGCTATCATTCAAGCAAGCAGGACCATTTATCATTGCAAGGAAGATTGTAACATCATCATGCAAACTCAAGATACCAAAGATGTGGAAGAATTTACATCCAGTAATCAATGAGTCTAAACTCAAGTCATGTGAAATGAATCCTAAGTTCCAGATGGCGAGGTAATCAGCTACAATATTCAATCATATAGCAAGGTCAACCATTTGAAGACACCGCCCGGGAAGATTAAAGTAACACTGTCCAAGGAGCATCAAAGGCATGCTATAGTTTCCACAAAAGCCATCTTGATGCACCCCAAATGCCTGCAATACAAATCCCTGGAAAATTATACAGCAAAGACCCAACCTTAGAAGGATTACAACCTCACTTTGTCTCTGTTCGACCCCAGTTGCGTAATAGCATAACAGTATATAACTTATCACTCCAGTCACTGGGCGTGAGGTTTCTTAACAAACAGGGCTACTTGCTATAGAATGAGGGGCGCTGTTTCCAATCTTCAGAAACCTTTCTCGGGAACATATATTGAAACGAAACAACCCATCAGATCGAATATCTGGATGAATGATATATCGTCCGCCAGATCTCTAACACGATTGTAAGAGACAAGAGTTCAGTCATATTGAAATTGTCCTGCACGTCACTACCATTACCACTACCATCTCATTGACTCTCTCCCGCGTGATCATCAGGTATCACCACAAGTCCACGTAGCCTTGAGTTTAAAAAATGAGTGACCGCCACAAATAGATGGGTTTCGACTCACGTCGCGAGCATATGGAGCGCCAACGGCGTTATAAGGTTGAGCACCCAGGCAATCGGCAACGGTGACAAGCTGATAGCCTGCTGCTTGCAACTTCTGGATGACATTGGGAAGAACAGTTTCCCTATTTTACGAGGACAGCTGAAAACAATGGAGAGTGAAAGAAGACGGGAAAACGAACGCAGAGGTTTCTAGGAAGCATATTAATATATAGAAACTGAAGAGGGAGGAGTAACCGCACGGATTGTTTCATGCTCGAGCGAGATTATTGAAGATGGTTTTTTGCTTACAAGAGAATCGTAGGAGGTTAATTGCTTGTTCACATCGGCACCGATTGAGTCACCAGAGCTGAAGAAAATAAATGAAAAGAAGAGGGCGAGAGAATTCAATGCCAAGCGCACTCGAAATCCCAAGTAACGACCGTCTCACCCAATTCCTGGGCGACTTGAATCACATTGTCGTTATATTCTCCGTATGCTAGAGGAAGACAGCTATGAATGTTCGAGTAGCGACGGCAATATTCAATTGCTTACGAGGTCTCATAAATGAGACATCGACTCCTGCGATCTTGATCAAGGCCTCTGAGGGGAAATAATTTTATTTTTTTGTTGATAAATAGCAGACACTCGAGACGAGTGGGGTACGCACCACGTGAGAGCGCCATTTCCATCTTGACTGGATTGGTTAGGTTGGATTGGTTAGGTTGGAATCAGTGTTTGATTGGAGCATGGGGTGTCCTGTACCTTGGTCATAAGATAATTGTGGGAGATGAGGGTGAGTCCAGGTGTGAGAAGCGACTTGATGACCACTGGCTAGTGCATTCTGGACTCGCTCGACATTTTCTTGGTCGTAGATGCAGCCGTCTACATAATATACCATCAGTACGTATGCACAAATACCTAGAATAAGAGGTACAGTTATTGCCATCTGGAGTCATCTCGATCAGCACCAATTCGCCTCATCATAAGGACATGTTGCTCACTGTAGAAGAAGGTGCCCTTGACTCCATGCTGATCCAAGAGTTGCACGATTTCCGCCCTTTAAGACAAACGAGTCAAGGTTCAAGCTTGTGTATTTGGTGATTTGGTGAGAGCTCTTACGAGAAATTGTACGGTCCGTCGTCCTTTCAGAATTTACCAGAGCTTGAGCAATTGATATACAACAGATGCCAAGAAACATACAAAAGTCAGAGCAGCTGTGCCAGGCTTGATACACGAAGTCACTACCCCTGTTGTTGCGTTTTGACGTTGATATGGGGCAGCACTAGTGAGAACACTGAGGAGAAAAATCATAGGAATAGTCATGCGATTCATCATATTTTAATTTGACCTCGGAAAAGTTCTGTGTGTGAAGGAGAGCTCAGAGGTGTCAATTCGTGTTCCTCGTTTATAAGGAAGAGATTTTGGGCTCCTGATCTTAGAGACAGTATACATCATGATTAGAAGAACGGGAGTTGATGTGAGGGACTACGTTCATTCTTCTATTTTTGAAAAGGAGTCAGGAATTCCGCTTGGAGGATATCCCCAAACCATGTATTACAGAAGCTCTGATAAGGGCTGTCGAGCCAAATATAAATATAAATATGCCAGAGGAGATAGGAGCGCACAAGCTCAAGATACGCCATCTGAGCCATTTCTTCTGCGACAGTAATCGTCACGTCAAGGGGTTGTATCAGGAGGAGAACCCAACAAATATTGTAAACAGAAGCACATCGGATAGGAGCACAACAAGGAGATCGATTGCAAGTATCAACGACCGGGTGTAGAGGTACATATTATATATATTTTCCAAGTATAACACGACTACCTGGCGCAATGGTAGCGCGTTTGGCTTCGACTGCCGAATGTTTCCCATCTATGGGTACCAAAAGGTTGCAGGTTCGAGTCCTGCGGTGGTCATTAAAATTTTGCCTATTTATAACTAATTTTTGTACATAAATAAATGGACTGTGGATTACGTAGACCAGTACCCACTCTTGAGGGCCTTGTGGTCTATAATTGTTCATCTTGCTGCCCATCTCTTCTTTTTCTGAAACGCGACTTAGTTCGACTGTGGCCCGCGAGTTAAGTTCTTATTTTCCTGCTCCAATTGTTCATTTCTATTCTGTATATGTTGCATGTAATCGTCAACGTCTACCTTGGACATGAGTCTCATGCCACTCAAAAACGGAAACAGCCAAAACGTGCACTGACATGTCAAATTTCAAGATCACAGGAGGTGGATCTAGAATACATGAGTTGGTGCGATATTGTTGGCGGATGGCTCGATTAGCTGGAGACGACTAGTATCTAAATAGTGACCAACGCCACGATGTCCGTTACGTCGGTGATGTTAAGCAAACTGACAGATTGGGGGGAGTCAGGAGAGAATAGAGGTTTTTAATTCAATCCGGCTCGCAACGGTCAAATTCAAGGGAAAAGTCCCTGGAGTCAGGGAAAGAAAAGAGGCGAACAAAGTAGAAAGTGGATAGGGTGGAGATGGTCTTTTGTTCGCGGAAGGCAACAAGCATGGATAGCCTCTATGACTCCCGGAGTATGGCAAGCACAATATCACAGAGCTCAGCAAATGCAAGAGAGATGGATCGTCAGGCCGTTTGTTGGTCAAAACTAAAGCGAGATCTCCATGCATCACTTCGAACTAGTTTGTTTATTGTTGGGTATGTACTAATTCATATACAAAAAGCTGCTAACCGCTATTTCCTTCCTGCGAGTTCATGTGTCCTGTCTTCTTGATTGGCTAATAAGAAAATATTACTGTCAAAATATGACCACCGCAGGGGTCGAACCTGCAATCTCCTGATATCAATTAATAAATCGTAGTCAGACGCGATGCCATTTCGCCAGGCGGCCTTATTGCAATTTTGGTAATTAAATATATCTTGAGTTTTAAAATAATTTCGAATGATATAACGATAATCTATAGATTAACCTCATCCTCTCACAACACCAACAGTCACCTCCACACCACCCATCGTCTTCTCACCACCAGTAGATCCATCATTTGGCTTCCCGTTCACGACACTACCCAATGCCCTCACAATTCTCTCCCAGGTCCATTTTGTTAAACCCAGGACCTCATCATCCCTCAAGTCTTGCCGAACATGAAGCTGAAGTGTCACTATGAGCGTGTCTTCTGATACGTCTTTTTCATTCAGCACAGAAGAAGGATTGAGTTGCCAGATATGTGGTGCTGGAAGGTGAAGAACATTTGGATGGCGTTCGACCTGGCATAAATTTTACATCAGAAAGGATCATGAAATCAGGGGCGGAAAAAGGTGTCAGATGAGCACCTCACGCATCACACGAAGAAATGACTCCATTTTTCCACTCGAAAGACCTCGAACAGGTGCAGTTTGCAAAAGCACCGTGCCTAATACTATGCATGCACGATATGAGACTTTGGATGTGACGAGTGCTATAAAGGATGCCAAAACGAGATCAGCGGGACGATGTTGCGTCCTGGTAGGTCAAGAAAAGAACTCAACAGGATTTCCTGGGTAAATGGAAAGGGGGAACTCACGGAGGTAAGAATATAGTGATACCGAACATTGCCAAACAGAATAGGAGTGGACTCATGGTGTATGGATTTGATAGTAAATTGGTGAGTAGAGTATTGGCTGGAGCAGAGGCATTGAAGGGAACGTGGACATGTGAAAACCGGGTTAGTGAACGGAGGAATGCCATTGAGGTGGGTATACGGTTTCCGGTTACTGTTATCAACGGGATCAGTACTTTTAGCCGAAAAAGCTGCAGAAGATGATGGCACCATCAATCAGATTTCCATGGTTATTGTATAAAAGAGCGGTGGATATTATTGAGAAAAAGGCAAAGAGCGTCATCAGTGGAGGAAATTCAATGCTAGTGCACTTAGCATATCTATACCTGACACCAGATTGCAGACTCACCCAATCAAACCGTCGTCTTCACCAGGGTGGTGGTGGTGACCATCTCCGGCAGCCAGAAGGATATGTTCAATCGTCTCTTTGCAAACATAAACAGCGGAAAACAGCAGGTATACAGCTTGAGCGAACATGAACACTGTCATAACGCGTTTGTTACTATGGGCAGTAAGATTGAAACGTCGATGTCATTTTAACTAGAGCGTACCCATAAGGTCTCTTCAGCATCCCTCTCTCCCGCTCTCTCGTATTCGCTAGCTCGTCTTTCAAGTTCAGCCGCCCAGGCAGAACTTTTGCAATACCGATACCAAATGAGTCGAACACTATCCAGTAACCAATTCCTGTGCAGCTCAACGAGCCAATACGCTGACCGCACACCCACAACCAAGCTCCAAGAAGGAATTGTCCTAAGGCACCCATCGCAGGACCAAATGAGACGCTCTCCGAACTCTCATTTTCATAGTGTAGCTGGTTGAGTGTCGAAGCGGTGGGTAGAGAAGTACTCTTCCAAGGAGAAACGGGCACCGATGTTGGCTGAGGAGTATGCACTGACTCTGACGGCGTCGTTGGCAGGATAGGCATGCCGTTTGACCCGATCCTGGCAGTCCCTGGTTCGAGAAAGGAGAAAAAGCTATGGGACATGGAATGTTTATGATGGTGACCTCTTCTAGACTTTGTTATCGATGATGTAGACGAGGAGCTAGAAATGCTATCCATCAGAGGAGGGGAAGAATTTGAGGTCGCTGATGGTCTGCCACCAAAGGCAAACCCAACACCTAAGGGTGTAGGAGGCGCATGCCCATGAGATATAGACTGTGAGCGAGGAAACTGAACACTTGAACCAGCACTAGGAATTGTGGTTACAGGCGCTTCAATGTCAACCTTGAGCTCGAGCTCTTGTGATCCATCTTCGGCTATGCTATAGGTCGGAAGAGATCCAGGCCGGGGAAAGAATATAGAGAGATTGCGAGAGTGAAGGCGGGTATGCCTCCGGCCCTGTTTTGGCGAGGAAGGATCGTTGAGTGTGACCGTGTGTGAATCTTCCAAAGGAAGTGATTTAGGTGACGTGAGTTGTACAGGGAAAGGAGTGGTATTGATAGAATGAGATGAGAAAGATGACGGCATGTTTTTGTTCGCAAAGGATGAGGCCAAGGGAGATCGTTGCGACGGCAAAAATGGTCCAGATACCGATCGAGTACGACTATGACTATGTCCAGACATGGATTTCGTTGAAATAGATGTAGGCATGTTCGATCCGTCAGTTCCATTCAACGGCTGACCGTCCGAAAGACCATTGAATGTGGTTCGATAAGGTCCGACAGAAGTTGGTCTTGGGTTGAACAATGAAGTTCCAGCAATAGATGTGCTTCGTGAGTGGCCTTGCTGTGAGAAATCCATAGGAGGAGGTACTGGAGCAAGGACAATTGAAGGTAGATGAGCAGCAGAGCTTTGCGACACGGGAATAGTGAATTCCTCCTCCGAATGGTCTTTACTAGACTTGCGCCTGTGAATACTGGTCCCTTCCATGCTGGCGCACAAGTATAATGAGGGTTATGATAACGAATGCCACCTTCACCGGAGACATCAGACCGACAAGCTGAACAGAGTTATTTCGAACAACGTACCTAAAAGAGATAGGTAGATGCGGCAGCTGCAAAGTGATTTTCAGTGATTTTTGTGACAAGTCACGCATCGACATGATAAAAAAGAATTAACAAGTGACTTTGCCTGAATGTAAGTCGAAAATTCAATTTTTGAACAAACAGTAACCATGTGAGACTGTACACAAACACACAGACATTAAGTCCATGAGTTGACGTTATATTCTAATTCAGAATTTTGCAGTCGTTCCTGGTTTGATGTAGTGATTATAGACTAATTAGTATAAGTAGAATAGTACAATGGTGGTAATAACAGATTATTTACTTACTTACTCTGATGCTATGAGAACTATTAGCGGTTCCTATATAGAAAAGAGAGATAGAGAGCTAAAGAGAGACTAATTCAGCTATCAAGTTGCTAAAATACAGCATAGTTATAAAGATGTCTAACTATTGAAGTCTGATCCTAACTATAAGAGAGTAAATATAGCAAGTGGAACTCAATATCTTGGCTAGAAATACTAAAGTGGTATCAAGTATAAAAATGAAAAAGACTCAGAGTTCAAATTATATTTTTACATCTTAAATAAAAATTGCCAATCCTTAATAAAGACTTTTTTTTAAAAAAATCAACAATTTATTACATGGTATGTAGTGGTAGGCTGTGGTAACAACATTGCTTCTTTCTCTCTTACCACCATCTTGTATGGTAGTGCCCAAAAGAGAATCATCAAATACATTGTTTCCTTTCACTTTAAATCCTCAAAGCAGTATACAAGAATCTACTAATATTTTAAACCAACAAATGAATATTGAAATTGACACTTCAGAGGTTGGTCAGTGTCTTTTAGTACTAACAGTTCCAGAGAGTCTTTGATACACTCAAATGCTTCCTTTATGGCCTATGCAGACAGAATCCAAGTATTAGCTAACAGTCCTATTGTTACAAACTCAAGTTCTTAGAGTTGGACAAGTGAATGAACCTTATATTAGGGTTAACACAAGAGAACTCGATAGAGAGCTCTGTACAAGATTGTCTACCTTATATACCTAGAACTCATGGTCTGTGCTAGCTATTTCTACCCTACCCTAAACAGCCAT
>Ga0157357_1000609_pt1 | contig 15098 bp, 5 predicted proteins | sample AttcapACBM1_FD_111485 | JGI IMG/M metagenome (GOLD analysis project Ga0157357, IMG submission 111485) | Fungus gardens microbial communities from leaf cutter ant in Botucatu, State of Sao Paulo, Brazil - Atta capiguara ACBM1 | ecosystem: Host-associated > Fungi > Mycelium > Unclassified ... | reverse complement strand
TGGTGATAATGATAGTGGTATGAGAGGCAGTGGGGTAGGTGGTGATGGTGATAATGATAGTGGTATGAGAGGCAGTGGGGTAGGTGGTGATGACTGGTGAGCCAAAAGGACCGATCCTACACTAGACTCAGCCTCTGACTCGTACTCTGACTCTGAAATCTCTATAGGTGATAGTGGGTCCTCTTCTTGTCCCACCTACACTGTCTACTAACTACTGCTCTAAGAAATGCCTGACTAATATTCCTAAGAAGGGAATGCCTACTTTAGATAGGACTCGTAGGAGACCCCACCATTCCTCTATATGGACAGGTCACAAGGGGATACTGCAGTATGAGGCTTCTACATGAAAACTAACTACCATGTCCACACAAGGTAATACGTCTCACTGCACCAGTGGGCTTTGGTACAATAAAACGACTATAATTCCCTCTCCTAGTTGGTATGCCTCTTAAGCTTAGGGTCTGGCTGTTCTTCTTGATGAGAGAGCTGTGTTGCTCACCATCAAGGATGATGAGAGAATAGAGTTTTTAGGGATAGTCCTGTGTTGGATGGTCCTAAGAAAAGGAATCGAGTTCTAATGTTACAGATCAAAGACTTTAGGATGGGTCAATGAAAAGAATCTTGTATTGGGTTAATACAAGAAAACTTGATAGAGAACTCTGTACAAGATTGTCTATCTTATATACTAATACCTAATGGTCTGTGCAAGCTATTTCTAGCCTACCCTAAATAACCATGTATATATCTTAAGGTCAACATATATTTCACATATTGTATAATGTCATCCTTTCAGAACCTTCTACATTCTTCTATGTGTCATGTGACTTGTGACTGTGTCATCTGATGTGACCTGCTATGTGACAGTGTGATCTTTGTCACTATAACCCTAACTATAGTTCTAAAAATAGAGTAAAGAAACATAAATCAAAAAGAAAATAGAAATAAGGAAAGAAATAAGAATAGTTTAAGTCCACTTCTTTTGTTCTTGACATTAAGGAGCTTTGCAATAGATTCTGCAGTGTAAGATTCACTGTTTAGAAGTGTATCAGCTAGTAGAAAGTTCTGCTCTTCTTATTAACATCATCATAGATTACAAAAACCTCAAGTATTTTTTAACTACTAAAGTTCTTATTTGTCAACAAGTGAGATGGTATAAATATCTCTCCCAGTTTTACCATGTCATCTGCTTTCACCCTAGTTAACTCAAAACCAAGCCTGATACTCTCACTAGATAATTAGATATCTATCCAAAAGGAGAAAATACTAGCTATGATTCTATCAATTCTCACAACTTCCATCTAGCTTTGTCTCATAAACAATTAGCAATATACCTTAAAGTATCCATCCTAGTCTTTCTCTCTATCTGCATAGCCACAATTCTTAATCTTGACAGACTCCATTTTGTATTAGTTTAATATAAGAGAGCTTAATGAAGAACTCTGTACAGAATTGTCTTTCTTATATACTAAAACTCTATAGTCCATGCTACTACTACTTTAGCCTACCCTAAATGACTATGTATTTGCCTTAAGATCAACATATGTTAAACATGCTGTATAATATCATTTTTCTAGAATCTTCTACATTTTTACATTGCTACCATCTGACAACATGTGACATGTGATAGTGTGACTGTTATGTCATGCTAAACCCTAACCCTAGTTCCTAGAATAGAAACTACAAGAAAATAAAAGAAAAGAAAAATAAAATGAAAAGAAGATTAAAAGAAACTTGAGTCTAAACTTTGTAAATCTGAAACATGTCTGCTACAGAATATCTTGCCAATCTTAAAGGCTATCAGTTAACTAACTCTTCTAATCTCTTTTTTCTCAATAACAGAATCTAAGTACCATCCATTAATAATCTTTATACTTGAGTACTCCAGTATTACTATGACTACATCCTTGCAAGTCATTTTAGACAAAACAAAACACTGGAATTCATCCATCATGAATATATCTAGTCTAACATTCATTCAGATGTATAAGAATTTTATAAATCCTGTGTTACCTATATGAGATCTAAGCTCCAATATCACAAGCTCTATGAATTCCTCAAGCAACTTTCTGTTCCAGAATAACTATGGAACTCAATATCTATAGACTTCATTAAGAAACCCTCTAATCAGACTATTTTTATCCTGATATCTGATACTATTACTTTTGCAGAGTTAGCTAGACTATTTGTTATTCATATATTCTTTAAGCATAGAGTTCTGTCTTATATTACTTTCAATCAAGAATCTAAGTTTATATCCAACTTTTTCTGTTCTCTAAACACTACTCTTGATAGATATCTCTACTTCACCTCAGACTATGCCTATGAATTTGCAGTCAATATCAATGAACTCCAGAGTGTCCTTAAGTCTAAAATCTTTATAGTTTAATAGTATTACTAAAAATCTGCTGATATATATTAACTTCCAGTCCTAGAATTTCAAATATAACAAAAGGTTTTCATAAAAGCTCTGTTCTTCCACACTATGTGACCATTCAAGAAGCTATCCAGGAAATATCAAGGCTTTTACAAGATTATAGTATAATCTGGTTCTCAAGATTTTATCTCTAGTAGAGGAATACTGTTATAAACTAACTTCTGAGACTTCTAGTTAGGAATCTAACTATATTTAGGTATAATTCTGTATTTATGCTTGTTTACACATGGATCAACCACTTGGGTTTTATCTTCTAGTAATTCATTATTTTTCTAGCATTAGTTCCAACCACAAACTTAATATTTAAGACTAAGTAAATACTCTATAGTCTTCAGTCTAAAAATTAACTAAGATCTAACTAAGCTCTAACTAAGAATCAACTAAGAATTCACCAAAACTTATTCTCTCACTCTTCTAACTAAGTTATCAGCAAGTCTCTCTGATAATTTATCATATAACCTGAAATTATGACCATATGATAAACAATGGGTACAATATATAAGTTAAAGACAAGATTATCATCCAAGATCATGTTACAAATCTGTAGATAAGCTTCTAAGCTTGATTTACAACCCAGATATTTGTCTAATCTTACTGATTTCTATATTCATTCATAAATAAGTTTTTATACTTGATCTGACTCTTTTTTGTATAACTGATTGCAGATATCTACTTAGAGTGAGATCTGCCCTACCTTGACATCATATTCTTGACACTTCTAACTACTTGACCAGTGATTATCTAATAGTAATTATAAGCTTTTAGCAATTTCAAGAATTATTATATAATTAGTATATCTTCTTAATAGTTATTGGATTTGCAGCTGTAGTTTCTATCCTATTCCACATATACTATTGGGACTGTTTCATATCTATTTATATACAAAAGACATCTTTTCCAAAAAGCAATATTCATTGCCCATCTTCAAGACAATCTGAAAGACTATTAGATATGGTTTGCACTTTGTTATCTGAGATCCATTAATGAGCTCCTAAAAGTTATATTGGCAAGCATGCATTATCTGGATACATAGAACACAGATGTCAAAACAACCTTCAGCTTCAGCTTATTTGCTATACCTTTGCTAGTTCTATGAGTTGCATATTTTAGAAAAGCTACTTAGAGTGACTAGAGAATAACTCTACCAGAAAGTGGTGAGATGTGTCATTACCAACACTGGGAGATAGTATTAGTTTTGGTCAATTTTCAGAATAGGGGTTAATAGTATAACTACCAGGTTATATACTAAGTATTCTATCTAGAGTAGTTATCTAGGATTGGAGGCTGTAAGTAAGTTACTCTGGTTCTGGACGGTCTTTGGATATTAGGGTGGAGATCCATGGAGTTGTTGAGAAGTCCAGCAAGGATGTCTGAGATGAAATAGAGAGTATGATCTGTACAAGAAGAGGTCTGGAAGTGCAAATGAGTTAGAAAGCATTATCTGTGGGTTGGAACAGATGTGACCAGATTGGGATATAACAACGTTGTAAAATTCACTTACCACCATGATGAAGGTACACCACATTTCATTTGAACATGATGTTTTTCTAAAGATTCAGAGTAGCTAAAAATTTTAAAGAAGACTGGATCACAGTGGTCATGGATGATATTTCGACCTAATAGAGACACCTGCTGGTGAAGAGCATGTCTAGTACTGTCCTTGTCGAATTGCATAGGCAAGACATTAATATAATGGTTAAAAGAGACAGAGCAGACAGCAAGGACCTAAGTGACGTTATTCTTCTTCATTTTGACTGAGCAGGAGAAGTGAGCTCTGCAAGATATCCATCCAACGTCCTTTGCATTATCTGGTGCTTTGTCAAATATGGTAGTCTGATTAATCTAGAACATCTTGACTGTGAGGTACAAGAATAACACATAATCAATCCGTTCATTGCCTATATCAAGAGACAACTAGATTTATCCAATCACACAATGCCAGGTGTATAGGCTGTTGGCGTAACGATTAGGGATTTGTCTTCTAGAGCATAATGGTATAAAGTCGATGACAGTTACATAGCATGATGTCGATGGACAACATGTTGATCATGAACACAGGAGGGGCACAACCGATGGGAAACAAACGATTGAACCCGCCGTAGAGAAAGCCCTCTACTTGACTGTTGTGCATAGGTAGACGGCGATGATTGAAGCATACTACCTCTACCGGGTGAGCGTGTCCACCGTAAAGGAGGCGGGATACGGTCAGCCACGGCCGGGGCGACAACCAAGAGGCGAGCATATGCAACAGCATAGTTGGGATCATCCACACTTAGTCCATGAAGAGTCCTAACTAACTTGTCTATGTCTTTTTCCTCTTTTGTAGTCGTCTACCAGGGCCATTTTAATCAGTGAGAGTGTTAGGAATTTGGTAGACATCATCAACCCACGGAAGGATCGTTAAATACATGTCGTCCAGCTTGAATAGTATCTCGCCAAGTCGGTATCAATCGTTCATGGTACGCAACATCCATGGTTGTCAACTTTTGTGATATTGATTTTCGAAGAGCATAGGGAAGTCCAATCCAAAAGTACAAATCTCTCTCAGCCTTGTTGATGGTTTTGAGCTCCATTAACTTTCGTGCAATGTGGTCGAATTCGTTCCAATATTTCGCAAATCCATCGAGAGTGTCTAGAGTCCCAATAGCATATTCACGAGTGAGTTTCTCTAGATCGGCGAGTGTTTTGTCGGTTACGTGTGAGTTGGTTGAGCTCGAGGCATGAGAAGACTGCATAATATTGACGAAGGTCCTGGTCAACCATCTTTATGCATTCGGCTGACTAATGAAGTACCATAACAATCACAGTACAACAAATATCAAACAGTGTTTGAAAAATAGCCAGGTATCAATTTACGTTGTCATAAACCAGGAAACGCCTTACAGTACTCCTTCACCCTTTTCTTCGTCAATTCCTCACAAAAGAGCTCACCATCATCCCAAGGCTGAGTTTCCTGCAACTCATACAACTTTTCCCTCATATCCATAAGTCGTCCAACATCTTGCACGTGCCTACGCCGCTTGTATTCTTCATCCGCATTAATGTGATCAGACCAACCTTGAAGCTTGGGTAAAAACAGGAACTAAAATGGAACAATAGGTATACCGGAAATGGTAGTTATGTGTCTGTGCGAGGAAGGTAGGGAAAGATACATCCTTCCAGGGATAAGAATGTCTACTTTGCATCCACGCCGATTATTTCCGTGATAGTACAGTTTACGATATGGTGCGGTTGGATCTCGAGGGCGTTTAAGATAGAAATGATGAGGATCAGTATCCATAATCAGTGTCTTGACTTGTTCGGCCGTGCGAGGTGTATGTAGAATAAGTGCATCAACATCCTATCAAAATGATAACTCAGACGAAAATATTCCGTCTCGCCTTATGGCCTCTGAAGGAACCATAAAGTTTGCATGCAAGAATTCCGAATATAGCGCATGATAGTAGCATTTGTAGCAGCAAAGATAAGGAGCAGCCTTCTCCTCAGGTGTAAGCGCATCTGTTGTACTCTCCTTTTGATGCGTCACTTGAGAGATAACTAGATTGCGACGTTGAATCATCGGCTGATGAAGGGAAGGAACACTCTGGGACACCCCACCACCGACGACTGCAGTGACATTTGTCCCCCTCGACTGATTTCTCCATCGTGGTACACTTTGAGTGACGGCAGTCAGTGCCATATGTACCGGACCAACTGAAATATCAATAGATTCGGAAGCCACGGCAACTGAGGCACGATGTAGAGTTTGAGGTCGCCTCTCCGCTTTCTTTCCAACTGTAGAGAACCTACTTGTTTTGCAGTAGCAGAAGATACGACAGTCGACGTAAGGGAGCCCTGGACCACTGAAACTGATATAGGAGAACTACAGCGTTTGTTGCCTGCATCTGATATGTTTGAACGGACAGCTGCGATGGATGGATGGTCAAGAGTCACAAGCCGTGGGTAAACGGTCCAAAAAACGCTGTACAAACTACGATCACAACTTCCTTCAGGGTTGTGCTTTTATGGAAATGCATAGTATATATATTGAACGATCAAGAAAGAATCTCATACACAGGCTCTTTCACTCATACCACCATCTTGTATGGTAGCGCCCAGCAGTGAATTAGTGAATACATTGTATCTCATATATCCAAACACCCTAAGCACATACCAAGAGTATAGTTGAATCATGAAATCCAAGAAACCAAGTCACAACAAAACTCCCTATGACAAGCTGAACAATGAAAGGATCATTTGGCTGCCTCCTCCACCTACCAATGAAAAGACAGGTCAGTTGCCTCCTCAGAATATGTCTCAAGGCTCAAAAGTTCTTCATGACAATATTCCTAACACTTCCATGGCTGTAGACCTTCCAGCTATGAACACTACTATGAATCCTGGCAATGATTCTTCCCCCTTCCCCCACCAACCTCTTACAGATACACAGCCTGTAAGAGTAAATGTGGCAGCAGAGCAGCCTGCAGGACAGCCATCTGGAATTCTCAGCAATACCATACACTGAGAACCAACCTGCAGACCCAGATCTCTGAGATAGTGTCTTCTCCCCCATTTCACTATTTGGGGTCAAGAAATTTCTCAGCAGTAATCAAAACATCACATGCTTGCTTCTCCAAATAGGAACATTTATTCAACAATGTCACTTAGACAACAAACTAGCATCAGATTATCCGGAACTTATGGAAATTAATACCGTACTTTGGTGACTAATCAATGTCATTTACAAGTCCAAATAGGATAGACTCACTGTGGATGAAAACAATTATTCCTTTCAAAGGTGTATGACTCAATGTTTTGTTGTTAAACCCATAATAGAGCCTAATCCCAAGAAAGCTTCTATAGCTCCAACACTTTCTCAGACAGTTCTTAGTGCCCCTATTCCATCTAGCAATATCCCAATTGTCCCTTTTCAGCTAAGCAAAGAGTTCTTAGCTAAGCTAAAACAATCAAAACTACTAACTGAAATGTTATATGCTCAGGCTTCAAAATTGAATGTAAAAGACATCATACATATTAAGAATGCTTTTCCAAGCCTTCCTCTGAAGAAAATTGTGGAATTCAACAATATTCTTAACATATCAAAGTCAGTCAAATCTTGTATTAAAATAACCACTAAAAAACCATTGAGAAAACAAATTATCATTCTTATGGATCAGTCTAACACAAGTTTTATTGTCAATCATGCTAACACTTTCATCAGAAATATTAACAATCATTTTTGTAAACATAACTTGAATATTGTTGCTAACTTCATTAGATTAGAAGATCATAGAGTTGTAATCACTACTAATTAAGCTGCTTCTTCTTAAGATATAAATATCATTGAGAAGTATATCAAGAAATCTGAAAGCATCAATTTGGAACATGTTAATAGTTCATAACTTTCCAAGTCAAAGTCATACTTGAAAATCTTAGGTCTTTCTTACTTGGCAAAGGGTACTCACCAACCAATTATCTCTGAAATAGTTATAGAGGCTATCCAACAGATGCATATCTTCAAAGATATTACTCTTACTTCAAAATTCTATATAATCAAAGTATTGTCCAACTCTGATTCAGCTGTAGTCTAGACCAACATTTGGAACTCACAAAATGGTTCTATTGCCAAATCCATCATCAACTGATGTTTTAATGTAAGAAAGCCATACCAACATAAATCTAAAAGTTCCACAGTATAAGAACTGTTGGAAATAGGACCATTCAATACTTATATGCCAATTGCATATATCTAGATGCTCCAAATACTATGGATCTTACAATAATGAGCACTATAGGAAGAAAGTGTAGTGCTACAAAGAAAACAAGAATTCAAAACCTTCAAGACTTACTACAAAGAAAGGTGAGCCTTGCTCTCATATTTTTAAATATGTCAACTATAAAGAGGACTATCAAGTAGATAGTTCTAGCTATTCTTATTGGAGAAATTATTTCAACAGAGAGTAGTATGGTAGAAAATAACAGGAACTCAACCAAGGATAAAGTTTAGTAATTAAGTAATTTTTGTTAGTCATATAAGTAGTTTTTTCTTTTTTTCTTTCTTTTCTTTTTCTTTTTCTTTTCAATTTACATATTGTTTGCCTATGAATGTATATAGTAGTTACTAGTTACTATAGACTGCCATCACACTCTATATTATAAATTGTTGATTTTAAAAAAAAGAATCTCATAGAGGTAAGAAGCTTGTGAGATAACCTCACTACAATTGTAGACTAGGGCAATGTCTATGTTGATGTCAGAAGTATGGCTAATGTTAGTGAGCTTTAGAACTTCACTGTCAAGATCCTAAGTTATACAAAAGAAATGTCTATTAGCAGAAAGTAAATCTGGCTCATAAAATTTCAACAAAATACTCTTCAGACCATTGTTACAAAACCTCAGTCTAATGTTCAGAAAGGAAAGGTTTATTAGAAACCAGACTATTGGAAACCAGACTAAAGCTAAAAATACTATATGCTATTGACTCATAGTTCTTATATTCTTATATTATATCTATGAATTGACTGTAAGTGTCATAATGATAACTATTATACCAAATGTGAAAAAGCTATAAGAGTCATCCTAATTACAAACACTATAGAACTAGTACTATGAATACTCTCTAATAGAATGTTGTGACAACCACTAACTAAGATGGTAAATACACTCAGTAGTCTTACAAGATGAGAATCTCATGGTGATCATAAGAGAACTCAACAAGAAGTCCCCAATATATTTCTACATTATATATACTACTACTATTACTACTCTAAGCTATATATATCATCTATGAGTCTACCATACTATTACTATAAGGCAAACATACTGTAGCCATATCCTTAATATCATTGTTCTAGTTTCTTCTACTATGTTCCAGACCTATGATATTACATCATGTGACTACAGTCATATACCTCTTCTGTTATGATCATACAATCATTGTCTCATGTTTTACAGAAGTTTGCTTCATGCTGAACATGTGTTAGGGTTTATTTTATTTCTGACTCATATCTAACTGTATTTGTATTATTATCATATATCATCAGTTAGCACCTCATGTAGTAGTGAAGGTTTCCTCATTTCTTTTTTATTGCTTCCTCAAGAATACTTAACATATTTCTAATGGTCAATAAGTATATATATTAGATATGGTTCATACTAGAAGGCAAAAGCCCATGAGGTTAGCTTAGAAATACATAGAGTGTAAAAACTCAGTGTAATGAGCTGAGTAATATGGACTTGTCAGAATGACCTTGGCTTCAGCTTATGTGCTGCACTGTCTGTCTACTATATAGTTACAACTTTAGATAAGTAAATGAAGTCCAAGATGGAAATAAGTGCTGATATTGTGATGTTACCACTATGTTAGAGTTGGGAATGATGGACTTAGTTCTATTCTATTTTTCTTTTTTATTCTTTTTTCTTTATCTTATTTTGGAGTTTCTTTTTCTTTTTGTTTATTCCTGGACATAGACAAAGAAGAGGACATGTGACATCACAGATCAGTCATGATTACAATAGTTCCATATTCACATGATATAGAGAAAGGTGTAGAAGGTTCTGGAATAAGATAAAGTCATATAACATAGCAATGGCATGTTGGCCTTATAAATAAAGCATAGTCTTTAGAGTAGGTTAGAATTAGCTTAGCATGGACTATCACCAAAAGATATATAAGATAGACTAGATTATAGTAGGAACTCTATCAAGTTCTCTTGTGTTACTTAATACAAGAGTATGTCTTTTACTCAATATAGAGTCTAAGTTATAACACATTAAACACTGGAAATTGAGTTTAGTAGAAGTTATCTTTGTTGATTATCAGACTATTAGGCATAGTTTGCACTTAAAGATAAAAGTCCATGAAGTTGGCTCAGACATGTACAGAGTGTAGAAACTCTATGCAATGAGCTCAGTGATGTGGACTTGTTGGAACAACCTTGGCCTTAACTTATGTGTTGTGCCTCTTATGAGCTATGTGGTCACAATTTCAGAGGATGGTCTTGTAAGAAGTAATAAGAAGAGGAGTAGAGCACATTACTATTGACACTGGAGATTTAATATCAACTTTAGTTAATTATCAGGCTAGCTATTACAAAGTGGTTATTAGCCTTAAATATATAAAATAACAAAAGGAGCAACTAAAACAGATCTCCAAGCAAGTGTTTCATTAGTAAACCACTATATAAGAGTTCAAATTTGGAGAGGGGAAAACTCCACATAAAAAACAAGTAAATTTGCAAAGTTTGAAGGAGATAATTAGATAATGGAAACAAATGAATATGATTATGAATTTTGACTCAAATAAAGCAAAATAACTGCAGACTTTTGATGGAATTAAGTCCATTATAAAGTACCAAACCACTAATAGAGTTTTGAGCACAAATAAAGCAAAATAACCGTGAGAATTTGATATCATATTAAAGTCAAACATGTCATGGACATATTTCAGAGCTTGGAATATGACATAGACTAGCAAATTACAGTATATAACTACTAGTTTTATATATAAGTCAGATAGTTAGAAAATGTTCAGAGATTTTAGTGTACAGCCCTGAGCAGAGGTTTCAGTAGTAAGATACTGACAGAGGTTGGATAAGAGAACTCTACTATGGAATACTAAGTTCAATAGAAGTATCCCCATTATAAAAGACTAGATATCTGAGTTGTTGCATTAACTCCATGAGGACATGTTGCAAGAAGAATGGCTATCATGGAAGATAGACTTGTGTTGGAGATGTTATAAATGAAACTACTGCAAGGATATATCTTTAGAATAGATGGACTTGACATATGGTAATATATAGTTGTAGATATAGTCTTGTATCTTTACACTTTACTAATTGATCATTCTCTCTATCCTTACTCAAGTCTTTGTCTAAGTTGCAACCTGAGCCAAGCCTAAGATCATAATATCTTCATTGTCCAAGAAATAAAGGAAAAATAAAATAAAATAAAATCAAAATCAAAATAAAATATAAAGGTTCAAGTATACTATGACACTTATGTTGCAAAAAGTATTATGTTGTGGCAACCACTAAGCACAAAGACCAATGACTACACAGCGAGTAAATTTCTTAAGTAGATATAGTGTAGAAAGTTCACAAGAGAACTCAACAAGGAGTCTCTGCTAAATTAGAGTCCTATATATATGTTTTACATGTGGTCTGTACTAACAATAATTAAACCTGCCCCCATGTCCATGCTTCATCCTCATGTCCACCTTATGTTTTACTCAAGGCCACCATATTGTATACATATGCCCTGATGTTATCTTCCAGATCCTTCCACCATGTTCTAGGCCTATGACATCACATCATGTGACATGTCATGTGACTACCATGTCATGTGCCTCTTCATTGTCAATAAAAAGGAAAAATAAATATAAATATAAAATCAAGAAAAATAGATAAAAGAAAAAGAAAAATGTTAGTGTCTAAGGCATTCCATAATATATTATAGAAACTGAATAAAGTCCATAGAGTTCAGTGGAGTTTATACTTTAGAAGGAATCTAAGTTATATTATCTATATAAGGAACAGAACAGTGCATACTTTCAGAAAAAACCTAAGAGAATAGAATAAGATCTCCTGAAGGCAGCAACTATCAGAAGTACTCTATAGTCTATTCTATTTTAGCAGAACAGTACTGAGGTAATTGAAAAATAATAGTGATCAGATGGCTAGAAACACTGATGGAAACATCTAATAGAAGATTACCTAAAAAGACAGAGAGTATGGAACAATGATTGCAGAAGTGTTAGTAGTTAACAGGATTCAGAACATAAATGTGGTAGAGTTGTTATAGCAAATGCTTTAGAGCTCTCTATAGAGTCCAGTATTTGAGATGGATATAAAAAGACCTACCTTTATATGAAATTTGAGTACTCAAACTTTACTTATAGCTCTACCAAATATCATAGAGTTTCCACTCCCTACTAGTTAGTACTCCCTGAACCCTGCCAAACTCTATAGTATTCTTCAAGACAACATATTATATGCCAATTCTGATCATTCAGAGGACTGTTCTTCATGGCAGTAATGTCTTCTTCAAATTCTAGTAAAAGCCTGTCTTCTATGATATCTGCACTTCTAGCAACATATTTCTGTGGTAATAATGCAATACAAGAACTCTGCTATGGAAAACTGAGTTCAATAGAAGTATAAGACTAAGCACTCAAAGAGTCCAGAAGTATTGACCCCTTTCAATATTTCATTACTGAAACTTCTGCTTGGGGCTGTACTCTGAAACTTCCAAGCATTTCCTATATATTATCTTTATATATAAGACTAGTAGTTACACTATAATTTGCTAGTTTAATAATCAACAATTTCAACAATAATACACTACATCAGTACTTTGGACTTCATTTTAATCTTCTGAAGTTGTAATCATATAGCAGACAGATAGTATAACACATAAGCTGAAGCCAAGATTGTTTTGGAAAGTTAGTATTACTGAGCTTATTATATAAAGTTTTTACACTCTATATATCTCCAAGCCAATCCTATGGGCTTTTACCTTCTGATGTGAACCATACTATTATGATCACCTCTTCATGTCTTCAGCATGCTTTTATTATGTCTTGTAAAGTCTAGGATATGATACAATAATTGGCTGCACTGTAGGTTGTATCAGTCAGTGCCTCATATAGTAGACCTCATTGACTCCTCCTTCTATCCTTATGTATTGTATCATTATAGACATATGGTTTTCTCATGGTCTATAGGTATATATAGTGTAGATACATTTCTGTATCCTTATGCTTTACCAATTGATCATCTCCTTTACTCTTACTCAAGTCTTTGCCTAAGTTGCAACCTGAGCCAAGCTTAAAGTCGTAATATATACCTGATACAATATTATTACTTTCTACTATAAGACTTTACTTAACATTACCAAATGTCTGGATACTATCCTGTCATGAGTATCACTGCTATAAGCTTCTTTTTTTTCTGAGTAGATTATTGTGATAACCACTAACTATATATTCTTAAGTACTGTTCCTACTCCTAATTTGTTCTCTCTGTCTGTCTAACTATCTGTGGATAAAAAGCTGTTGATAGCTTTGTTTTCTTTTCCAACATCTTATTCAACTCTCTTATTTATTCTACTACAAAATAAAGCTCTCTGTCTAAAATTACACTCTAAGGAGATTAGGACTACTGGAAGTTAGTACTAGTTGTGATCAATTTTCAGGATAAAGCTGGTATAGTGTAAACTATCAGTTTATATACTAAGTATTCTACCTAGGATAGCTGTTTGGAATGAAGACTGCTAAGTGATTTATCCTAGATACTAGTGATCCTCAGATATTAGAAATAGAAGTCCATGGAGTTGGCAAGAAACTAGCAAGAATATCTAAAGGGGAATGGAGAAAGGTGATCTATACTAAAATAAGTCAGAGAGTGCAGATGAGAAAGAGTGCTGGCTGTATGTTGGAATGGATAGAATGGGATGTGACAGTATTTCTGTTGTGACTTAAATCTCAAAGTATTAAGGTAAAAAAGAAATCTTATATTAGTTAACATAAGAAAACTTGATAGAGTTCCAAGTACAAAGTGTCTATTTTATATACACTAGCTAGTTAGTCTGTGTGAGATCTTAACTAGCCTACCCTAAAGGCTATGTATAATCTATAATGTCAACATGTGGTAAACATACTATATAATATTATTACTCTAGGATCTTTTATGTCCTTCTATGTGATATATATAACAGATATGTGACAGTTTGAAACAGTCATATATAATGTTATGCTAACACTCAACTCTAAGTCTAAAAATAAGAAAATAAAATGAAAACAAAAATAAGAAGAAAAATAAAAATAAATAAAGTCCACTATCTTCAACTCTAACAATTTCCTCCTTAGGAACTTGGGAGGCTTAGCTCTTATTGAGTTACTTTGATCTTGTATATAACATGATAATTAAAGGATAAAATTTGAATTGATCTTTTTTTCTCCTAACTATAATGTTCTCTTATTTAAACTCAGAAGACAAAAAGTTGTGCACTCAGCATAACAAAATGGTACATTGCTGGGCTAAGAAAGATGCTTAGATCAAGGAAGAGGCTTAGAGATGTCAGAAGGCATAAATAGCTAAAAATACATGCTTGACTACTAATACCAAGACCAAGAAAGAGAAGGAATATTGCAAAAGAGAGGAAATAGAGCATATCTGGTAGGTGGAAGAGATTGCCAAGCTAAAACAGAAGAAGCAAATGCAGAAGAAAAAAAAGCTAAAAGCAACATATTTGAGATGTATGCAGAAAGTAGCCCAAATATGAGAGAAGGTTGGGAAGGATTTCAGAACATGGAAGGGAAGTTGAAGTGAAGAAGGAGAAGAGAAAGAGGAAGATAGCAGAACAAGCAAGGGAGCCCATCATCAAAAAGGCAAGAAAGGCAGTGGAAGAAGTGTCTTTTGAAGAGGACTGAGTAAAAAAAGTAAAGGTAGAGATGTAACAACCTTAAACTTGAGCTCAGGTTGCAACTAAGGCAAAGACTTGAGAAAGAATAAGGGATGTATAGAATTGGTAAAGCATAAGGATACAGGATTGTATCTACGCTATATATACTTGTAGTTCATAAAGTATCGAGGCATACATGAGGTGTACAACAATGAGGAGACAATGAGGACTAGATCAGATTGTGGCACCTACTACATAAGGCACTGACTGAGACAACTAC